>Ga0222650_1000213_pt1 | contig 52680 bp, 46 predicted proteins | sample AntAcemetagen367_FD_179820 | JGI IMG/M metagenome (GOLD analysis project Ga0222650, IMG submission 179820) | Saline water microbial communities from Ace Lake, Antarctica - #367 | ecosystem: Environmental > Aquatic > Non-marine Saline and Alkaline > Saline | place: Antarctica: Ace Lake... | reverse complement strand
GGAAGCCTCTCGGTGGCAGACGTCGACGAACTCATGCTCATGACCGATGGGGGACAAAGTATCCGAATCCGGGTTTCAGACGTTCGTGAGACGGGTCGAAATGCTCAAGGGGTGAAGCTTGTGACCCTGAAAAAAGGGGAGAAATTACAAGCGGTGGCCCGGGTCATGCCGGATGAAGAATCCGACGAAGAACCGGAAGACGGGGAGGTTGCCGACGAGCCGGAACCAGCCGGAGAGGAATAAGATTCCCAGAAATAACTCTTATCAAGGCGGGGAAGATGACTTCCCGGCCTTTTTTGTGCCGAGACATCCTGACCGAATGAAAGGATCTCATTTGCCATTTTTGGATATGCTCTGTATCCTCTGGTAATTTTGAAACTGCAAAGGCCCAGTCATTTCCATTCTTACGGATCGATACGAGTGGGCGATGGATTTGCACTGATCTCAGCGCTTATGTTGCTCGCCTTGTTGACGGTGGTGGGAATCGCCTTTCTGAGTCTCGCCACCGTGCAAGTGAGGACGAGCCGGATTGGCCAATTTCAGGAGGAGGCCCGCGCGGATGCCCGGCTTGCTTTGATGATCGCGATCGGGGAGCTGCGGCGGGAAATGGGGCCCGACCAGAGGGTTTCGACAACCTCGTCGCTCGGATCGCCAAATGGCGAAGGTCAGAAGCATTGGACCGTCGTTCATCGAACCACTCAGAAGAACGGAGAGCCCTTTTTGATCCGTGACGACTTAAATGGTGGTTTGCGGGATCTGCGGGCAGGGCAGGAGGGACCGGAAGAGCCCATCAATTATTTGGTGAGCGGGAATGAAGGCGGTCTTCGGACGAACCCGATGATTCCTTTTCGCCCGGGGAATAGGAATGAATCGAATGGGGTGATCGTTGTCGGTGATGGTTCGACCAATGGAGATCCGGAAGATCGAGTTTTAGTGCCACCGGTCGGGATTTTTGAAGAGCAGGAATTGGTCGGGAGGTATGCCTTCTGGGTCGGCGACTTGGGGGTAAAGGCACATGTGGCGGTGGCAAACCGGCATGATCCTAGTCAATCCCCGCAAAAGTTCCTTCCTCTCCTAGGGGGCGTTGGCCCGGAGTCCGGAGGAATCGAAAGTGATGCCGGAGCTCGAATCCGATTTGATGAGATGACGAAGTCCCGACTCATTTCAAACCGTTCCATTGAGTTGGCCCATCGCAATGGCAGGGAGTGGTTGAGGTCAGGATTTCACGATATCACCGTCCATTCCCAGAGGGTTCTGGTGAATGTCAGGGAAGGGCGTCTGCAAAGGAATCTGAGTGTCTTTCTGAATCGTGATGAGGATATTGAACCGCTCCGCGGGCATGGCGGGCTCCTCAGCCCTAGTCTTGCGGAGAATGATAATTTGGTGGGACCGGCGAATGCTGAGGCGGCGTTGCTGGCGGGGCTCGCTTGGGAAGAGACGCGGCACACCGAGACCTCTCCCAAGTTCGGATTGCTTCGAAACTGGGCGCGATGTTCAATACCTACAGCACTCATCTGAATCCGCCGGGGAGTCGGCTTCCCTTCAATATCCGGAGCCATGATTTTCCGCGGGTCGTCCTTTGGAATCCCTACAGTGTTCCGATCTCCCTGCCAGCCACGGTGGCGATGCTGCAGGTGAATGGTCGCCGTGGGTTTCGCACGGATGCCTGGCAACAGACTGCTGGCAACAGACTGCTGATGGTGGGGAGCAGTTTCTAGGGTTTGCAAACTGGTTGAGTTTTGGGGGGCGCACGCGCCCGGATGGTCCGGTCATCGGAAGTCAGGCCTATGATGATGCCTATACTGGGAGCTATTATTTTCATCTCAGGGAAGTGGTTTTTGAACCCGGGGAGTGTCTTGTTTTTTTGCCGGATCAGGCTGCGGAATACGATGGGGAAAATGTCTTGAATAACACTCTTTCGCACACCGCGGAGTATGATTTTTCCAATAACTATTACCACTCGGCTTCGGAGTTTAATGAGGAAAACCCAGACGAAGTCGGCGGGATGGAATGGTTTCCAAAGCGATTTTGGTATGCGCCCTCGGATGCTTTTTTTGGCGGAGACGGTCAGCTCACCCAGAGTGATGATAGTCAGATGATTTTGAAAACGGTGGGCCCGCAATCACAGGTTTCGCCTTTGGATTTCGACACTCTACCTCAGGTCGCGGAAGTCTCTTGTTCTTTGCAATTTGGAGCTGGTCGTGAGCCGCCCGAGGCGTGGTTTCATAATCCCTCGGATCCTAATAGCGGGGTGCCGATTGAGTTTCTTGGAATGGTGAATCCGGTCGTGACGCTGCCGCCTGATCGGCGGACGCGACAAGGATATCGGATGCGGTGGTTCCAAGAGCATAATTCAAATCTAGAGATTGGCGGGAACGAATTATCAGACTATCCCGAGGCTTGGGAGGAGGCCTTTTTGGCGAATTGGAATCTCCGCGCTGCTTATTCCACACGCTCGCCCTATTAAAATTTGAGTGGGAATAGTGGTGATGGCATTGACGAAAGGGGTCCCTTTCTTTCGCTTGCGGATTTCGTAAATCGCCTTCTGACGGAAGGAGTGACCGGTGAGAAAGGAGCGCTCGAAGTGGCCCTTAAGCCGGAGAGCAAGGCGTGGGGTGCTCCAGTTTATCTGACGCAGGCCGACTTGCTGCAGGCGATTGGAGCCGGGATTTCGGCGCGTTCGGATACCTTTGTCGTTCGTGCTTACGGAGAGACCGTGGTGAATGGCCAAGTCCGCGCCAGGGCGTGGTGTGAGGCCATTGTGCAGAGATTTCCGGAGCCAATTCGGCCCGATGCCTCAGGCGTGAACCCCCAGAAGGGGGATGGTAAGCCTGACTTTGGGCGACGTTTTAAAATCAAGAGCTTCCGTTGGCTCAATCGAAATGAGATCTAAGGAACTTAGACCTTCGATGACCCCATGAAATCCCCCTCGATCTTAGCTCTTCTATTTTCCTTGTTGGTTCCAGCGATGGCTGTGGAAGAAGCTCAACCGCGCCACCTCCGCTTCATTCCTTTTTTCGACTTGCCGGTGTGGCGGGAGACTGGTTTGCCTACGGATGGTCCCAAAGTGGAACTTCCTCCAAGTCCAGTGGCGCTTGTTTCTGGAGATTCGGTTGTCCCATTTCAATTGGCGGCGCGGTCCTTCTCAGAGTTGGTGACAATAAAGTGACGGTGGGGGGGAATCAAAGGGTTCAGTCTTTCTTCTATAAAGCCGACCCAGAAAACGGGAAGAAAGCCGTGAGATTTCACGTCATCCCCGAGACGATCCCTGAACTCCCGGACCAAGTCCGAAAGATGGAAGCGGGTGAATAAACATTCTTCTTCAAAGGTAATCATCTTATTATGAATATGTTGCCATGGTTCAGATGGCCTAATTTTTGTGAGGTGTCATACTCAAACTCGGGAACGCTAGGGCCTCGCGCGCAGGCGACGTTGCCGTTCGAGAAGCACCGTGATTCTTACTTCGCGGAGAGGTCTTTTTTGTTCTAAAAGGAAATCGACACTAAGTTATCAAGAGGCCTTCATGAGACACCTCTCATTCTATCAATGCCGCCGCAAAAAAAAATCGCTTTTTGTCTCAAGTTGTTGGACCTTGCCTCCATGCGAAAATTTCTTAGAGCGATTATCTTAATTATCTTTGCGGCCTTTTTCTGGGGCTTTTATTTTCCTTCCAAAACCCCACCTAGCAATACCCCGACACGTCCAAATTTTTCTGCGCAAACCCCAAAGCAAACCAGCGCGTCCAGTTCGGGGCTGAAAATTCATCCCGAAGACTCACCTTCAGAACCCGACCTCATTCTCCCGGAGCTCAACCACCAAGATCTAATCTTGGCAGCCCGGAAACTTGAGAAAAAAGGGGCGCTATCTCTTTGCAACCTCCCGCGAAACCGAGGTCGCGCCTCATAATGCCGGTCGTTGGAACGTTACCGGCGACAAAGCGCACTGGCAATACCACCTCCGCTCCATGGGTGCGGAGTCGCTCAATCTCGCCTTCTCGGAATTTCACCTCCCCCCCACCGCGACTCTCACAATCGCCGACCCCACCGGGCGATCCCAAGCCGTCACCTTTACCTCGCGCGACAATGACGCCCACGGCCAGCTCTGGACGCCCATTTTCGCGACCGATGAGCTCCTCGTCAGCCTGGAACTTCCCACCGCTCTCGTGACCGACTATCGACTCCGCCTTGCCAAGACCAATCACGGTTTCCGCTCTAAATTATCCAAAAAATTCAGCAAAGCCATCGGCACCTCCACCTCCGGTTCATGTAATATTGATGTTGTCTGCAGAGCCAGCGACAATGCCAGCTTCGGCCCACTCGTCGATATGTATCGCGACCAAATTCGCTCGGTGGCAGCCTACACTCTTCGCGGGACTGAAACCTGTTCCGGTGCCCTTATCAACAATACCCGTAACGACTTAACGCCCTACTTTCTCACCGCTGATCATTGCGGAATTAATTCTTCGAATGCCTCCTCAATCGTCGTCTACTGGAATTTTGAAAACTCCACCTGCCGCCCACCAAACTCGTCGAGTAGCGGGGCCAACGGCAATGGCCCCATTACCCAGTTTAACACCGGAAGCATCTTCCGCGCTGCTCGCGCGAACTCCGACTTCTGTCTCATCGAACTCGACGACCCTGTCGATCCATCGGTCGATCCATTCTATGCCGGCTGGAATCGCAGCGGTGACAATCCTGAAATCACCGTCGGAATTCACCATCCCGGCGTCTCCGAAAAGCGGATTTCCTTTGAACTCGATCCCACCCGAACCACGAGCGCCTATAGTAGTAGCTCGATTCCAAACGGCACTCACGTCCGGGTGTCCGACTGGGATTTCGGAACAACCGAAGGCGGGTCTTCAGGTTCTCCACTTTTCGACGACGCCGGCCACATCATCGGTCAGCTTGAAGGCGGAGATGCAGCCTGCGGAAACAACCTGTCCGATTGGTATGGCCGGATTTCACGATCTTGGGCCGATGGAGGCAACGCCTCAAGCCAACTCTCAGACTGGCTCGCTCCCGATAACGCCCAACCCATTTCCATTGATGGCATCAACGCCATCCGCGTTGTCTCCATTGGCGATGCCACCGTGACCGAAGGAGATTCCGGAACCACGACGGTCGAGGTCACTCTGACCCTCAGCGAAGCGACCAGCCAGACCGTTTCCGTTATTGTCACCGCCGTGCCGGGCTCGGCATCCAGGGACGACTTCGTCGAACTTTCTCAACGCGTTTCTTTCGTCAGGGGGCAAACTTCCCGGACGGTTTCAGTCGGCATCGTCGGTGACACTTCTCCCGAGGAAAACGAAACCTTCAACCTCGTCCTCAGTGATGCGGTAAATGCCGATGCTTCAACCCAACCGGGAAGATTTGTCATTCTTAATGACGACTTCACCGCGCCCACGATTAACAGCCCCCTCTCCGTGCAAATCTTTGCCAACAGCTTCTTCGAATATCAGATTACCGCCTTTGACACACCCACTTCATTCAGTCTCTCCGATGCCCCCGAGGGGATGAGAATCAGCCGCCAGTCCGGCACCATCAGTTGGACACCTCCGAGCGTTGGCACCGAGACCGTCACCATTATCGCCACCAATGCTGGAGGTTCGGACTCTCGCACCCTCACGCTGATCGTCAATCCCAACTCCCTCGCGGCCGCCTTGGAACTCACCTCCACCGTCGATCTCTCCAATATTGCGCCCGGTTGGTATATCCAGAGCGACACCACTTCTGACGGTATCGATGCCGCCCAAGCGAATCGTATTGGCGACAGCCAAACTGCCAGTTTCACACTCGACGTCATTGGTCCCGACCTCCTCGAATATCGCTACAAAGTCAGCTCCGAGGAAAGCTCTGATTTTCTCTCCATCAATCTTGATGGGCAGGAACAGGAGGCATTCTCCGGCGAAATTAACTGGCAATCTGGAAGCCTCGTCATCCCGGCGGGCCCCCACACCATCGCCTTTTCGTATATAAAGGATGGAAGTGTCTCAGAAGGTGAAGACACCGCTTGGTTGGACTCATTCAATCTCGTCAGCAGCACCGGGCGGCCCGCCCTCACCAGCCCCACCTCTCTCTTCATCGATTCCGGAAACACCTTGGAATATATCATCGAATCGATTGCCATAGATGCCACTTTTACGATCACTGGACTTCCTGCCGAACTCAGCTTCGATAACGATCGCACCATCACCGGGACCCTCGCGACTCCTGCCACCTATTCTTTTCAAGTCAGGGCCCTCTCTGACGGTCAGGAAGACATTCTCGATGTCTCCATCCGCGTCTCCACCCCCGTTGGCGACTCAGTGGAACTCGCTAACCTCTCCTGGACCCGGGAAGGCGAGGAACTCTGGTTTGGCCAAAGCAATGTCACCTCTGACGGCATCGATGCCGCCCAATCCGGGAACATTGGCAACTCTGAATCTGCCACGATGTCGATCACCGTCACGGGGCCCGACCGCATGACCTTCCAGTGGAAAGTAAGCAGCGAAGAAGGATCTGATGAACTCTCCTTCCTTCTTGATAATCAACCCTTCTCCGGACTCCCCGCCATTTCCGGTGAGCAAGACTGGACGCTCGCCAGTGTCGTGATTCCCAGCGGCACTCACATCCTTAGCTGGAGGTATGCAAAAGACACCTCATCGCGCGGGGGGCAGGATACCGCGTGGGTTGATGACCTCCGTCTCGCCACTGGCCGCCTCCCCATGATTTGGCTCGGCAGTCGACGTCCACTCCTCCGCAGTATTCCTGGCGTTATCCCTCTCGAATTTATTAATAGCGATAGCTTTTCCATCGAAGGTCTCCCCGCCTGGCTCACCTATCGGGAAGAAACCGATGAACTCATCGGAACTCCTCCTAATGGCACGGATATTGAGTTCACTACCAGTGCCTCTGGTGGAGGGGAAATCATCCCCCGCACGATCCCCTTCATTGTTGATATCCCCTCGAACAGTCTTGCCGCATCGATGGGTCAACGCGATTTGGCGGTGGTCTCCGAGGGCGATGCCACTTGGATCCCCAATCCCTCGCCCTTCCTCAGTAATCCTCGAACGAGGGCCCTTCTTGATAATCAAAGCAGTCGTATGACCCTTCTCCTTCAAGGTCCCGGCACGCTGCAGTTTAGTTGGTCGGTCGACTCAGAAGAAAACTCCGACTTCTTAAGCTACTCTTTGAATGACCAATTTGGCGCCCGGATCAGCGGAGAAGTCAATTGGCAGCAAATTGAAATCGATCTCGCTCCCGGACAAAACGAAGTGACTTGGACCTACCAAAAAGATGACGTGGGATCACAGGGCGAGGATTACGGCCAAATCCGAGAGGTGATTTTGGGTGGGTATGCCCGTTTTCTCAAAGACCAAAATATCAATCACTACAGCTCCCGTCCCACCGACGATCGCGATGGGAACGGACTTCCCATCATCGCCGAATACGCCTTTGGCATCGCGCCCGGCTCGCCCGCCGGTTTCCCCCTCCTTTCCCTCACACCCCATCTCGACGAGACCGTGTTGCAATTCGAGGCTCCAAATCCGCCATCTGATATCATCTACCTTCTAGAGGCCAGTGCCGACTTGGACGCTTTATTTTGGAACCCGGTCCGCGGAGAGATCGAGATCACCCCGACCGATTCTCTCAACCAATACCGTCTCCCGATCACCATTCCCCGCGCTAATACACCCAACCGCTTTTACCGGATGCGCATCAGCTTCCAATAGGTAGTTCCATGCCCTAGGGCCGAGCCTAGAAGCGGGAAAAATGGCCTGTGATTTCACTCGCAAGTCGAGACGATTATCAAACTCCCGGACCAAGTCCGAAAGAAGGACGCAGGAGGATGAGCGACACTTTGTTTCCTGACAATCATCCTAGCATGAGCTGCTTTGGAAACTCTCCTTGGATTCATCGTAAAAAGGGGGTATTCTCGTAGAACCCGATTTGGAGAACCTTCTTGGGGATTGCGGCCCAAGTGTCCTTTAAAACCATCATGCTATGAAAAAATTCCTTCTCACTGTCCTGAGTCTCGGTGCGCTTTCTCCGCTTGCGAGCGCGCAAGAGGAAGCCCCAAGATATCTCCGCTTTATTCCGATTGGAGACCTTCCGACTTGGTCGGAGACACTGAAGGATAAGCGGCGCCAAGGAGATGACTTCCCTCCAGGCTCCGTGCCTCCTGACCCGGCGTGCCTCGTTTCCGGGGGCGAAGTGGTCCCACTCAAACTCAATCTTAAGATCTTCACCCCATTAGTGACCCTTGCGGCCGCCACCAAAGGACTCACCCTCAAAAACGGCAAAGCCCCAGAGTCTCCGAATTGGTTTCAGAAGTCTAAGCCCACCGCTCCGCTAAGTCTGGGAGTGCTTCTCCCTGATCCTAAGAATCAATCGTGGGACAAGCCGCGAGTGCTCATCTTGGATGATGATGCCAACAGTTTTCCGACAGGCACGATGCGGTTTGTGAATGCCTCCAATAAGGTGGTGATTATCCGACTCGGAGGAGAGCGAGGTTTGCGATTCGGAATTGCTCCCGGCAAGACTTCGATCAAGCCGATCAAAGTAGGCGCGAATCTGGTAAAGTTCGGATATCGAGCTGCCGATGGCAGTGAACCGTCCATTTTGACGAGCCAGATCGCGGTTCGAGCCCAGCAGCGGGTCCAGTGCTTCTTCTACAATTCCAACGCCGGGGAAGGAAAGCCCTCCGTGAAGTATCACTATTTACCCGAGAACCTTCCTCTCCTTCCCAAAGCTCCCAAGTAGTTTCTGATCACCTGCACAGGCCAAATTAAAAATCGGCGGAATCTTCTGCTGGATCGCGGCCTAAATTTTATGCTTAATACCCTCACACGATGAAAAAAATCCTCCTCACTGTTCTCAGCCTTTGTGCGCTCTGTCCTTCTGCGATGGCGCAGGACGAGCCTCCAAAATACCTCCGCTTCCTTCCTCTGGGCGATCTGCCAACCTGGGAGGAAGAGCTGATCGATGGAATTCGCCAAGGCAAGGAACCCCCTCCGGGGACGATGCCTCCTAATCCGGTGTGTATGGTCTCGGGTGGCGAAGTTGTTCCATTCAAGTTATCCCTACGGACCATGACCGGCATCAAGAAGATGAAGGGCGGGACTCCGGGTCTGTTGCTGAAAGATGGCGAAACTCCGGAGTCTCCCAATTTGTTGCGGAAGCCACTCCCGACAGCACCACTCAGCTTGGGAGTTATTTTCGCCGATCCCGCTACGATGCAATGGGCGAAGCCCAAAATGCTTGTTTTGAAGGATGATTCCGACGCTTTTCCCGTCGGTAAGATTCGCTTTGTGAATGTTTCCGACAAGGTCGTGATTGTGCAACTGGGAGGACCCAGCAAGCGACCATTTGGGATCGCGCCAGGTGCGACGAGTCTTAAGCCCATTACGCAGGGTGTGAATCTCATTAAAGTGGGCTACCAAACTGCCGCTGGTGGTCAGAAGCAAATTTGGAACAACCAAATTCGAGTTCTGGCGAACCAGCGGGTGCAGTGTTTTTTCTACAAAGCGCTCCCTGAGGAGGGGAAAGATGCTGTGAAATTTCACTACACTCCGGAGCCCATGCCTCGCCTTCCGCAGGCTGGATAATAAGGATTTCCTGAAAGTTCACCCCTCGCGATCCCGAGACGGGCCATTCTTCCTAAATTGGAAGATTTGGTCCGTTTTTTGTGCCCGCAGGACTGCTCGGAAAAGAGGCTTGCGGGAATGATTGCGCGTGAACCTTGACGGGGAGGGGCTTCCTTGCATAATGCCGCCGTTTTCCTGCCAGACAGGTTGGGAGGACGCCTAACCTTAATATTCCTAGGACAGACTCATGGCAAATTACGCAATTAACGGATTCGGCCGCATCGGCCGGATGGTGCTTCGTTCAATGACCGACGACGAATTGAAAAAAGTCGTCGCGATCAACGATCTCACCGACAACAAGACCCTCGCTCACCTTCTCAAGTATGATTCCTCGCAGGGCCAGTTCGCCCGCGAAGTCAGCTATGACGAGGAGCACATCATCGTCGACGGCCACAAGATTCACGCCACCGCTGAGCGTGATCCCTCCAACCTTCCTTGGGCTAAGTGGAATGCCGACGTCATTCTGGAGTCCACGGGATTCTTCGCCAGCCGCGAAGGTGCCACCAAGCACATCTCCGCCGGTGCCAAAAAGGTGCTCATCTCTGCTCCAGCGACTGATCCCGACCTCACGATGTGTCTCGGTATCAACGATGACAAGTATGACGCGGCCAACCACCACATCGTCTCCAATGCTTCGTGCACCACAAACTGCCTCGCTCCTCTTGCGAAGGTTCTCAATGACAAGTGGGGCCTCAAGCGTGGCTTCATGAGCACCATTCACAGCTACACCGGTGACCAGCGTCTTCTTGATGCTCCTCACGGCGACCTTCGCCGCGCCCGTTCTGCTGCCGTGAACATCATTCCTTCCTCCACGGGCGCGGCTCGTGCCATCGGAGAAGTGATTCCCGAGCTCAAGGGTAAGCTCAACGGGGGTGCCTTCCGCGTTCCGACTCCCACCGGTTCACTCACCGACCTCGTCGCGGAGCTCGGTGCTGATGTCACTGCCGAGGAAGTGAACGCAGCCTTCAGGGAAGCTGCCGAAGGTCCTCTCAAAGGAATCCTCCATTACAGCGAAATGCCTCTCGTCCTTCAAGACATCGTGGGTGACCCGCACAGTTCGATTTTCGACAGCGGACTCACCACTGTCATGGGCGGAAACCTCGTGAAGGTGTGCTCATGGTATGACAACGAGTGGGGCTATTCCTGCCGCGCTGCTGACGCCATGAAGATGCTCGGTGATTCCCTCTAGGGTTTCCTGATTCTCTGATTTTCAAAAAGCCTCGTCGGAAAACCGGCGGGGCTTTTCTATTTTCGCGAGCGGCTGGTCCCCGTGGGCCCATGAGCGAGGATATCCTGGCGCTTATGACTTCTTGGGAGTCGTGGCGGTTCCCAGACAGCCCGACTCGCAGTTGGTCAATCAGACTACGGGCGAAATTTTTCGATGGCGCGATGATCGCAACAGTCTCGTGGCGGTTGCGTGATGAGTTTGCGACACAAGTTTCATCCGTCGGCAGTCTGGCTCCCAAGCACCAAAGGGGTGAATTCACACGCCCAGGGTAGAACGGAACCCTGAGTTTGGGCAGCGGAGATTCCTGGCCCAAGTCAAGCGTGGTGACTCACCAAAAGATATTCCCGCAGGCCGTCGGTCGACTGCGGAGTTGGAGAAAAAGGCATCGGGTCAATCACTCGTTAGGCCGCCTCGTTAGGCCGCCTCGTTGAGGCTAAGAGGATGAGCTGCAGAGGATGAGCTGCAGAGGATGAGGACTTGTGGGTCAAACTTAGGGTTGCGCGCACCCCATTCCGATGGGGTGTAGGCGAGGTCTCCCATGGCCTTCATCTCGTCGGGGAGGAGATCGCTTGGACCAAACTGAAACTCCTGCACGGCAAGCTCTGGCGTGTTCAAGATGGGGTCAATAGATTGCAAGGTCGGAATTTCGAAATTAGGATCGACCGAGATGGTGGTAAAGAAGGTCGGAGTGAGGGCGAAATTCATTTCGTATTCCTGGGTCACCCCCTCAAGAACAAATTGCCCGGCCTGAACCGGTGGCTGGGCGAGCGATCGCTCGAAGAGTTGTCAGGCGGCCCGCGAGGTGGCGATGGCAAGGCCCGCTGGATCCTGGGAACGCCTGAGGATCTCATGGGAGTCTCCCGGAAGGACCTTTCCTAATTTGCGGAGAGCGCGAATGAATTCTATAAAAGAACAGGTCCGGCGAGGACGTTCATTCTGGATGTCAGGTCACAAAACACGAGAAAAAGGATGACGAGAGGAAGGAGGAATTCACTTCCTTAATGCGAATCTCACCCAAGAAATTGCGGATTGAGCGAGCTTAAGGCGTTTTTTATTGGACAGAACCGCCCTGCGACGATAATTCGGCTTCCGCATGAAGGTGCGACTCACCCACTCAAACGGCAGCGTAGCTCAGGGGTAGAGCAGAGGACTCATAAGCCTTTTGTCGGTGGTTCAATTCCACCCGTTGCTACCATTTTCTTTAACCCTCGTAGTTCCTTGAACTGCGGGGGTTGATTTTTGCCGATGGAAGAGGAGGCGGGCGGCTATCCGCGAAGTCCTACCTGGTCCATGAGGCGGGCGGTTTGGAGGTAGGCTTCTTCCACCCACGCGACGATGCGGGCGGGATCGGGTGAGTATTCTAATTCGATGGAAACGGCACCGTCGATCTGCAGTTCTTTGATGGCTTGGAGGTAGGGGGCGAACTTGACGACGCCCCGCCCGGGTGGGAGGTCGCCGTGGACCTTGCCATCGCAATCGCTGATGTGAACGTGGATCGCCTGACCGGCGAGTTTGACGACTTCCTCCGGGCCATCGTCGGCGAGGACAAGGTGTGAGATATCGATGTTGGCTTTCACTCGAGGATGGTCGCACTCGCGGACGAAGCGGGACATTTCAGCGACGCTGTTGAGGAGGCTGAGTCGGAAGGGCTCCAACTCGAGCGCAATATTGAGACCTTTTTGGTCGGCGTAGTCGCCGAGGATGCGGCAGGACTCGATGCCCCAACGCCACTGTTCTTGAGGTGGGATGACTTCGCGCTGCCAGAGGTATTCGCCAAGGACGAGGAGGATGTTGTCGGCTCCCCAGCGGGCGGCGAGATCGATGAAGTTCTTGCAGCGCTCGATATGGTAGTCGCGCACGGGGTCGTTAAAATCAATGAGACCGATGGCGACGACGGGAAGCGATAGAATGGGGAGGTTTTTGGCCTGGCAGAGCTTTTCGATGCGAGAGATTTCGTCGCTCGAAATCATCGAAGGTTCGGTGAAGATATCGACCGAGTCGAAGCCGATGCGCGCGATGTGTTCAAGGCCGGTCACGGTGTCCATGCCGGCTTGGCTGAAGGCGCTGTTAATGATGCCGAGTTTCATTTTGAGTGGTGGGTGGGTGGGTGGATTTCGTCGAGCAGGACCCGACGTTTCTCTTGCGAGCTTATCACCGCGGCCTCCATCAAGGCGATGGTTTTTAAGTTATCCCGTCCGTTCAAAGTGGGAGGGCGGTTTTCGCGAAGGGCGGTGAGCAGGTCGGTCATGGTCCCGCCGAAGGCGTCCGGAAACCAACTGCCATGCAGATCGGACTGAATAAAGGCCTCATCGCCAATCGCGGCGTGGCGGAGGGTGGAGGGGGTCGTGTAGGGATCCTGGCACCAACCAATGTTCCCGATGGCGAGGCCTTCGGAGCCTTCGATGCGGAACACGATGTCGATGTCACTGGGACATCCTTCGTGGGCCGGTCCGGTCCAGACGTCGTCGATGATGACGGCGCGGAAGCCATCGGAGTATTCGAGAATACTGGTGCAGATTCCGTCGTGGTGCGGAAACTTGGTACGCGGGTCGGGCCGGGTGCTGCAGTAGATGGCCTCGGGATCGCCGTGCCAGTGCCGGATGCAGTCGAGATGGTGGATCGACATGATCTTGAGGGTGGCGCATTGCAGTTCCTCCTGCCAAGGCTGCCAATGAGGGATGCCGCGCATCTCGATAGTGGTGAAGATTGGGTCGCCGAGGCGGTTCGTCTTGAGAAGTCGGGAGACCTCGGCAATGGCGGGGTCGAAGCGCATATTTTGATTCACCGCTAGCACGATCCCGGCTTTTTCGCAGGCTTCTACGATGGAAAGGGCCTCGGCGTAATCAAGGGCGAGTGGTTTCTGGGCGAGAATGCCTTTGGCCGTGCCGCGGGCGCAGGCGGTGCGAATGAGTGCGGGTTGATGTTGAGGCGGGACTGCGATGTCGAGGACGTCGAGCGAGGAATCATTGAGGAGATCGGCAATGGAATCGTGGACGGTTTCGATGCCGTGGGCCGTCGCGACCTTGCGGGCATTTTCCGGGGTGCGCGAGGCGATTGCGACCGGTTGTAATCCGATCTTACGGTAGGCGGGAAGGTGACAGTCGTTCACGATAAAGCCGCTTCCAAGGATGCCGAGGCGTGGTGTTTTCATGGATCGGTCAGCGATAAGGTCATTCCCCGAGTGTTCGGAAAACATTGGGATGAGGACAGAAAAAATATCGTCTCGGCGAAAAAGTTTGTTCAGGCTTGCTTCTATGAAGAGTGCACTGTGCGGTTTCCTGATCCTGACTTCCTTCTCCCAGGCTGAATTGACGAAGGAGGAGGCTGCCAAAGTGACGGGGGAGATCTATCTTAAAAAAGCGGGAGAACGGTCTCTGGAAATGCAGGAAGCGAAAGCGGGGTTCAAATATTTTGAGGTCAGTGCGGGTGGCAAAAAAATGAAGTGTTTTGGGAAGCTCTATGGCGACGTTCAGGCCGGTGGGCGGGCGCTCTATCTTTCGATGCACGGTGGCGGCGGAGCTCCGGCGAAGGTCAATGACCAGCAGTGGAATAATCAGGTTCAGCTCTATGTGCCGAAGGAGGGATGGTATGTCGCTCCCCGGGCCCCGAGCGATACCTGGAATCTTTGGCATGAAGGACACATTGATGCGCTCTTCAGTACGATAATCGAGGACATGGTGGCGAAGCACGGGGTCGATCCGAATCGCGTCTATCTCATGGGCTACTCGGCGGGGGGAGATGGGGTTTATCAGTTGGCTCCCAGGATGGCGGACCGTTTTGGGGCGGCTACGATGATGGCAGGGCACCCGAATGACGCCACCGCGGATGGTCTCTATGCGCTCCCTTTCCGAATTTATATGGGCGGGAAGGATGCCGCGTATCAGCGAAATAAAGTGGCGGCACAGTGGCGCGAAAAATTGGAGGCCTTGCAGAAAGAGCGTGGAGGCTATGACCACAAAGTGACGATCTATCCCGAAATGGGGCATTGGATGGAGAAGAAGGATGCCGAAGCGGTCCCGTGGATGGCGACCAAGACGCGCAAGGCATGGCCCAAGAAGGTGATCTGGGGCAAGTCAGGAACGCGTTCTGAACGTTTCTATTGGCTCGGGGGGAAGCCGAAGGAGGTCATTTTCGCCTCGGTGGAGGGCCAGAAGATCACGATCGAGGGAGCAGGTAAGGATGAGCTGACGCTTTACCTGAGCGACGAGCTTGTGAATCTCGATGAACCAGTGACCGTGAGGGTCGATGGCAAGGAAGTTCACTCCGGTAAGATCGCCCGTAGTAAGGACGCGATTGAGAGCTCCCTGCAGGAACGCCTTGATCAAACGATGGCGGCGACGGCCGTGTTGGACGTGAATGGTCAGCCCAAGGGGCCGTAATGCGCTGGCCGTGGCGGCCCTACTTCGGCTTCCTCTCCGCTGGGAGAACGAAGAGTTTTTTGGAGGAAGTCGTCGGCCCCTCCGGTAGAAATACCGGTGGAAGTGATTACAAACACCGTGTTTTTATGGAGCGGCGGGAATGTTGCCTATTGAGTTGGGTCGTGATATCACGGTGAACCGCAGCGGCGGATGTGTGATGAACCGGAAACTGAGTGATCGATGGCACGGCCCCTTTTGGTTGGGGGGTATCCTGCTGGCTTTGTTGCCGTTTTTCCTCGCGGTTGGCTTTGACGGGCCGCGGGCCCCGTGGGTCAAGGGGGCGGGTTCTTTCGGCGATAATGTCGTCCTTGCGATTTGGTGGGGACTTGGAGGGGCCGCTCTCGGAGGGCTGATTTGGACTAAGCTTTCAGGGCGCACGATGGTGGGAAGTTTCCGCCGCTGGTGCGGAGCGAAGCACCGCTTTCACTGGATGTGGTTTATCCTCTCGGTGGGTATTTGGGGCGTTCACAATTACCTCTCGCTCGAAGGTTTTCGTTTCACTCTTTTTGAGAAAATGAGCACGATGCTGGGCCGGGTTTTGACCGGAGCAGTGATGGTGGGGGGATATTGGATCGCGTGCGGGTTGGCAGGGGCCTTGGCTCCAAAGCGGATGCGGCGATGGCCTTGGGGTGTGGCGGCCTTTCTCCCCTTTGTGATATTGGCGGATTTTATCGCGATTCTTTACTGGAAGAATCCCGTCGTGAATCTTCTCAACCAACTCGACGAAGAGGGAAAGTTTGAACTCGGGGCCAGTATTGCTTCGAGTGGCGTGGCGATCCCACCGTGGGCCGTGGTGATCGGGTTTCTCTTAATTGTATGGGCCTTCTATCTTGTCTTCCATTGGTTCGCGGGTCGGAATTGGGCATCCCGAGTTCAGATCGCGCGCTGGATTGTTGTCGTTTTTATTGCCGGCTTATGGGGAGGGGTCTTGGCTGAGAAAGCTCTCGGGACGATTTGGAAATCCAGAAATGCGCAGCGCTGGGGGCATAATGCCTACGATCTCCATCTCACCAAAGGGTTCGAGCCTCCGCTCGGAGTGGCGGAGTTTCAGGTGAAGTTTTATCCCAAGGCGCTTTCTTCAGATGAGTCGCGACCGGCCGCGGATGGCAAGCAGCCGGATATCTTTATCATCATGATGGAGAGCACCCGACAGGATGCCATCGCTCCCGAACATGCTCCATTCTTGGCGCATTTCCGGGACGAGGAGTGTCAGGATCTCGGGCAAACCTGGGCTGCCTCGAATTCGACCGCGCTTTCGTGGTATGGCCTTTTTCACGGAGTTCTTCCGGTCTTCTGGGCCGGGGAGAAAGCGTCCTATGTGAGCACCAAGGAGCTGGCCACTCCGGCATGGTTCGACCTCTTAAAGCGAGCGGAATACCGCATGGAAATTAGGACGGTTTGTGATCTCTCCTATCGGAACATGGGGGCCACGAGCTTTGGGACTCAGCAAGATGTTTTCAAAGCTTACACCGAATCACCGGTGGGCGACATTCACTGGCAAGACTACTATGAAGGGATTCCGGAGCGCGAGAAGGAATCGTTTGCTTCCACGCTCAACGCTCTGCAAGTGTCTCCATCCAGCGGGAATTTCCACTTTATCGCGCTGGATTCCACCCACTATGGTTACCGCTGGCATGAGAGCTTTGATCCGCCCTACCGCGATTACCATGACGATGCCGGGGTTCCCGGATTTCCGAACGATGAAGATATTGCCTCCATCAAGCGCCGCTATCACAACGCGGTGGCGTGGGTCGATTTTCAGGTGGAAGAATTCGTGCTCGAGCTCAAGAGGCAGGGCCGATACAACACTAGCGTGATCATTGTGACGGGCGATCACGGGGAGGAATTTCATGAGAATGGTAGCTGGTTTCATAGCTCCTCGCTGCTTCCTGCCCAAACCCAAGTGCCCATCTTGATCAAGTGGCCGCAGGGCGTAGAGGCCCCGCCGCAGTCTTCGGCATCCCACTTGGATCTGGTTCCGAGTCTTCGCGATCTTCTCGGGTTTCCTGATGATCCGAGTTTTCTGGGTCGCTCGCTTTTGAAGCCTCTCGATTCCGAGCGAACTCAAATGACCTTCGCGTGTAACACGGGCGTGACCGGGGTCTGCATGGCATGGTATCGCGATGGCTGGGTCGCGACTTTTCGTTGGGAAAACCCGTTTTCATATGGTCCGCCGGATAAGATCCACTTGGATGACATTATCGGGCCCGAGGGAAGCGCGCTGGAGCCGATCGAGCCCGCCGATTGGCAGGCCCTTCTCCTCGAGAAGTTTCCCGATGCCCCAGGCCGGCTCTTTGAGGAATTTAATCTCACGGTGCCAGAGCCGTGAGGGATTGCCTGTCGTCTCGGCGGCTGATAGAGATGCGCTCCGCTTTATGAAAGAGAGTCCCAAATCACTCAGCGTGATCATCCCGTGCTATAACGAGGAGGATTCGTTACCGGCTCTCTTTGGGCGAATCGAGAAAGTCGCTGGGGATTGGCCCGAGGACTATGAGGTGGTCTGTATCGATGACGGCTCGAGCGACCAGACGGTGGAACTCTTACGAAAGCAAAATGCTCGTAATCCTAAGTGGAAGGTCGTGATTCTCAGCCGGAACTTTGGTCATCAGGCCGCCGTTTCAGCAGGCTTGGCGTCGGTCACTGGCGAGGTCGTAGCGATCATTGATGCTGATCTGCAGGATCCTCCCGAGCTGATTTCCGATTTCATTGAGAAATGGCGCGAAGGATTCGAGGTCGTCTATGCGGTGCGTAAAAAGCGCAAAGAGGGGATCTTTAAAAGAGCAGCCTACTTTTGCTTTTATCGCCTGATGAAGTCGATGACCGAGATCGAGGACTTCCCGCTCGATTCGGGTGACTTCAGTTTACTGGATCGTAAAGTGGTCGACACGCTGGTGGCTTTTCCTGAGAAGAACCGCTTTCTGCGCGGACTCCGGGCCTGGTCGGGGTTCCGGCAAACCGGCCTCGAATACGAACGGAGTGCGCGCTTCGCGGGTGAGCCCAAATACACTTTCAGGAAGTTGCTTGGCTTGGCGAGCGACGGGCTCTTTTCCTTCAGCGGAGTTCCCTTAAGGCTCGCTTCTTTTGCGGGGGTCTTTATTTCCTGCTTCTCGGCGCTTGGCGCGATGTTTTTTGTGGTGCAGAAGATCTACCCCCAACCCTTTCGCGAGATGGGACTCCCGATTGTGCCGGGTTTTGCGGCGACGATTGTCGTGATTCTCTTTTTGGGTGGAGTGCAGCTCCTCTTTTTGGGTGTGATAGGTGAATACCTCAATCGGATCTATACTGAGGTGAAGGGACGTCCGGAGTTTTTGGTCGCGGAGGCGGTGGGTCTTGAAGAGAGATCATCATGAATTTACGTAAGGATACCGAGCTGACGCCCGGCGTGATTCGTGGATATGCCATTGCGCTTTTTTGCGTCATCTCGGGATCACTTTGGGCCGGGTTTGCCGCTGATACCTACTTCTCGAGCGATGGTTCCTTTTACTTTGCGATCATTCTTGATAACGGAACGTTCACCAACATTGCTCCTTCTCGGGCTCATGCGGAATTTCTGACGCAATGGCCGCTCGTCTGGGCAGTGCGGTCGGGCGTCACCGACCTGGCGACCCTGGGGAGGATTTTCGGGCTTGGGATTTGGTTCCCCTGGGTGCTCTCTTTTGGGATTTCACTTTATGCGACACGAGAGCGTCCGGCCTTGATTTTCTTTTTTTTGATCTCGGTAGTGAGTCTGAACCTAGCCGCTTGGTGTCTCATCTACGGGGAGCACCTCGTCTTGCTCTCGCTGGCTTGGCCGATCTTCTTTTTTGGGATTATCCGGCGTCGGCTAACATTGATGGAACAAGTGATCACGGCGGTGCTCCTCATTGCGCATCTCAAGCTTTATGAAACGGCGCTTGTTTCAGGATCGATTTTCACCGTGATTTTCGCCTTCCGGGCGTGGGTTGAGAAGAACCCGAGGGAACGATGGGGGAGCGGGATTTTGGCTGCCCTTGCCCTTGCCTCTGTCGTGATTGCCGTGATCTGGATTCTCTTTCCGCGTGATCCTGAGAATCGCGGCCACTTTCTGGGGGCGATTCTGGCCTCAATTCTTCATCCTTATCCATGGATGGGAGTCTCCTTTGTGGTCTTGAATTTCCTGGGGGTTGTTTTTTCCTCTCGCAAGTTCCTTTTGGCAGGCTGGGTCACTCCGCTGGTCATCGGAGTGATGTCGATCTCTGCTCCAGGGATTATGGGAGGAATTTCTTTCTCAACCCGGACCCTTACGTTGACCGCGCTTCCGTTGCTGCTGTTTGCGTCAGTTCTCTTTAGCCTTTCAAATTTTAAGCTGACGAAGCACTGGGCTCTTTCGATATCGGCCCTCGTGATCGGGATTTCGTTGCTTCATGTCAGGCATCTTCAGACTTGGATCGAATTTAAGAGTGAGTTCACCGGGATTCTTAAAGAAGAAAAGGGATTCGTGGATCCGGCTGAGCACGGCGATATCGCTCACTGGGGGTGGACCAATCCGCTTCTGAGTTACGTCTGGAGCGAAGGTGAGGTCAAAGCGGTGATCCTCAACCGGAATCACAAGGACGGCTATGACCCCTTCGATCCCTTTACCGAAGTCGTGATGGAGAAGTATCTCGTAAAGTGGCCGGAGTTTGTGAAGCCGGAGGCTGCTCAGGAAGGCGACGATCCAGTGGGCGGGGCAAGCGGGTCGCTTCCCGATTGATGGGCGCGATGGCCCCGTTCTCCCATTCCGCCACCGAGCGGCGGCCTGCGGGTTCGTCTTTTGGTGAGTCAGCACACTTGGCTCGGCCCTGGGGTCGCTGCGCGGTGAACCCAGGGCGTCACTTCGCTTTACCTAGGGCGCTAGATCGCATCTTTGGCGCTTAAGAACCGGACGGGGGAAGGGTGAAAAGTGGGGCTACCTTTCGAAGACGAGGAACTTGCGGCAGGCGAAGTTCACCATCGCGGAGGAGATCACAAAAGAGAGATCGGCAGCGCCGTTCGGGATATTATAGGCGTTCACAAGCCAGACCGGAAGGACAAGGCCCAAGGAAAAGCTGATGAGCGAAATGACCGTGAAGAGGGTTATTTCCACCTTTGTCGAGTGGCGACCAGGGGTGAAGACGAGCCAACGGTTGAGCGCGTAGGCCGTAAAGTTTGAGGGGAGGAAGGCCATGAATTGCACCACCGAATTATTGAAGGCGCGTGTTCCCGGATCGAGGGTCATTGCAAAGGACTCCGGATAGAGGTGTCGAGCGACCCAAGTCACGAGGAGTAGGACCACGACTGAGATCACGCCGCAGACACCATACTTGCCAAACTGAATCAGAAAGGGGGCGTCACGGGATAGGAGTGTTTTTTTCGGGCCTTTTTCGCAGAAGAAGTCCCAGCCCTTGGCAATTTCGCGAAGGATCATTTCACGAGGGTCGCGAGGATCGCCTTTTGAGCGTGGAGGCGGTTCTCGGCCTGTTGGAAGATGGTGTCGGCGTGAGCTTCGAGAACCGCTTCGGTAATCTCCTTGTCACGGTAGGCCGGGAGGCAGTGCAGGACGATGTGCCTGTTACGGCAGTGAGAAAGGAGTTCCGCGTTCACTTGATAGTCGCCAAAGAGAGCCTCTTTTTCGGCCTGCCCTTCCTGGCCCATCGAGAGCCAAACATCGGTATTGATGACATCGGCGTCCTTGGCTGCGGTGGTGGGATCGGTGGTGAGGGTGACGTTCGGGGCATCGAGTCGATCCATGAATTCCTGCGGAGGCATGCAGGACTCGGGCGCGGCAACAACGAAATCAAAACCAAGGTGTTTGGCGGCCCACATCCATGAACGTGACATGTTGTTATCGCCATCACCAATGAAGACGATTTTCTTTCCGACCCAAGTGCCCAGCTTCTCCTGGATGGTGAGAAGGTCGGCCATGATTTGGCAGGGATGTTCCTCGTCAGTGAGGGCATTGATGGTGGGGATGCCGGAGTAGAAGAAAAAGTCCTCGACGTCTTGCTGGGCGAAAGTCCGGATGACGGCGCCGTGGACCATGCGGCCGAGAACACGGGCGGTGTCTTTGATCGGTTCTCCCCGGCCAAGCTGGATGTCGTTCTTGGAAAGAAACATGACATTGCCGCCGAGTTCGCGGATGCCAACTTCAAACGAGACGCGGGTCCGGGTGGAGGCCTTGGTGAAAATGATAGCCCAAGTTTGGCCGGTGAGAGGAAGGTTCGGGTGGGAACCTCGAGTCGATTTCATCTCAGCAGCGAGATAAACGAGCGATTCGAGTTCGTGGGAATTTGATTCTTCGATTGAGAGAAATTTCATCTGGAAAACGGGGAAGGCTTATCATGAACCGGGTTTTGAGAAGATTCAAGTTTTGCGTTTCACCCTTTTTGCTCACGAAACCTAGATGGGAGGCACTAGATCCGCTGATTGCCGAGCGCAGGTGAGATCACTTTTCAAGGGGAGCGGGTGCGGTATTGACAAAAACACTCTTTAGAGTCTTTCTCGTTTGAGGGGTGGACACGCTGAAGAGTGCCTTTCCTCGGTGCTCACGAGGGTTTAGAAGAATTTCCCTTCTCCTCCTCCTTCTTCCCATAAGCGGCGTTTGCGCTTGGTGAGGCGGCCTTGGTCGCCTTCTTTGCGGGTCTGGCGGTTTTCTTTTTGGGCGAGACGTCGTTTCTCGGCTTCGACGAGGATTTCGGCGGGAGTGCGGTCGAGGTAAGCGGCTTGGGCGATGGGGGCGCTGACGCGTTTTTCGATCAATTGTACGACTTCGATCGTACGTTTATATGAGTTGTCGGGCGCGGGGACCTCGAGAGTGTCTCCGACTTTGAGCGAGGTGCTGGGCTTGAGGGGGTCGCCGGCCCGTTTGACCTTGCCCGCGGAGCAGTCGTGGGAGGCCTTACTACGGGTTTTGGAGAGGCGGACGGACCAGAGCCATTTATCAACGCGCATCGGTTTGAGACGGTTTAGCTGGCTTTGGGGGCGGCGGGATAAGGAGGACGATTTCGCCTTTTACTTTTCGTTCGGAGAAGTAGTCCTGCAGTTCTTGCGAGGTGCCGTGGTGGAGGGTTTCGAAGGCCTTGCTGAGTTCGCGGGCGACACAGATGGGGCGGTCGGGCGCGAGTTCGGTGAGGATTTCGAGGGTGGAGGGGAGGCGGTGGGGGGACTCGAAGAAGAGGGTCGTTTCGCCGGATTCGAGAGCGGCTTGGAGTTGCTTGCCCCGTTTGCCTTTTTTGACGTGGAGGAAGCCGTGGAAGGAGAAGGGGTGAGGTGGGAAGCCGGAGGCGACAAGGGCGGTTGTGATGGCGGAGGGGCCGGGAAGGACGGTAAACTCGATCCCCTCGTCGCGGCAGGCTTTGAGAAAGCGGTGGCCGGGGTCAGAGAGGCAGGGGGTGCCGGCATCGGAAATGATAGCGATCTTTTCGCCGTTGCGGGCGCGGGTGATGAGTTCGGGTATACGCTGCTGTTCGTTGTGATCGTGGAGCGAGATGAGGGGGCGGGAGATTTCGAGATGGTTGAGGAGGCGGAGGGAGTGGCGGGTATCCTCGCAGGCGATGAGGTCGGCGTGGCGGAGGGTTTCGATCGCACGCAGGGTGATGTCGCCAAGGTTACCGATGGGAGTGGGGACGAAGGTGACCTGAGGGTCGGGAGAGTCTTTTTTAGATGCCATCTGCGATGCGGGCGATGATGGATTGGGTGGCGCGCTGGAGGGCGTCGGGGAGGGCGTTGACGCGGGCGGTCTGGAGGTTGTCATCCACGAAGAGTCGTGAGTCACCGCGACCGCGGCCTTCCTCGAGAACGACGCCGGGGCGGTTCCCATCGATGAGTTGAAAGGAGACGATGACTTGGAGCTGGAGTTCTTCCGAGCGGAGGACATCGATGGTGGATGAACGAATCTGGCGGTAGTCCAGCTGCTCAAGGGTGAGGATGAGGGTGGCGTCGGCGCTTCCGACCCTGGCGAGCTTATAGGTGCCATCTTGGACAAGGGCATCGACTACGCAGTTGGTCGTCAGGGCCTCGACACGGGGGAAGACGACGCGGCTTTTGGCGAGGGGGACCGAGATCGAATGGACCGCGGTGAGGTGGGATGGTTTATTACCGCCGAGGCGATAGCCGGAGCACGAGGGGAAAAGGCCGAGGCAGAGTGTGAAGAGGAGAAGGCGCATGTGGGGCTAACGGGCGGTAAGGCTATCGATCCACTTTTGGGCCTGGGAGCGAAGGGCGCCGGGTTGGGCGCGGTTGACGGTGTCGCGGTAATAAAAGAGGGCTGATGAGGCTTGGCCTTTCTTTCGGTAGAATTCGGCAATATCGAAGGAGCTTTGAATGTCACCGGAGGTGAGTTTGGTGATTTGGACTTCGGCGAGTTTCGCTTGCGGGGTGTCGGGATAACGGATGGTGACATCTTCGAAAGCACGTTTGGCGCGTTCGAGATTGGCGCTGTCCTGGTTTCCTTTGCTGGCCTCGGTGAGGAGAATCTCACCGATGAGGTATTGCCCTGCCGGTGAGTATTTGGAGTCGGGATAATCGCGGGTGAGTTGGCGGAAGGCCGCGATGGCTTTGGCGGCGCCGGTTGAGCTGGATCCACGGGTTTGGTAGATTTTCCCGATGGTATACTGGGCTTTTTCGGCGGATTCGGCACGAGGTGCGTTGTCACGAACCTTACCGAGCATGACGGCGGTTTTGTCGAGATCGATGCGGGACTTGATACCCACGAAGGAGTTTGTGATGTGCCCGGTAGCAGCTTGGTGGGCGATAGTTTCCTGCCGTTTCACAGACTCGGAGTAGTGCGGAGAGGCGGGGTATCGGGTGAGGATGGCGTCGTAGGCTTCAAAGGCTTCGAGCGGTTCGCGGTCGCGCTCGAGGAGCTTGCCCCAGCGGTAAGCGGCCTCGGGAGCACTCGGAAAAAGGGGGTAGCGCTGGACGATTTTTCTGTAGGAGGTGCGGGCTCGTCTGAGTTTCCCGGCCTTTTCGGCGGCGTAAGCAGAGTTGTAGAGAGCCTGCGCAGCTTTTTCCGAGGCCCGGCTTTCGCTGGCGAGGGGTTCGGCATCGAGGTCACCACCGCAAGAGGGTAGGAATAGGCAGGCTGCGAAGAGGGGGATCGCATGCTTGAAAGGGCTCATGCCCGAAAAATACCGGTTCAGGCTGAAAAGGAAAAGGAAAAGGAGCATTTTGCGCGATGGTGGACTGGAGGGCTTGCTTGGGGGGGAACCCCGGAATATGCGGGACCTGGAATTTTTGTGAGCATGCGTGTTGCGGTCACGGGTTGTGGGCTTGGCCGGGGCGGCTTTCTCGTGGTAGGTTTTGGCCATGCGACCGACTCAGTTTTTGGAATGGAATTTCCGGATAGCACTCGCGGCTTTCTTTATCGGAAGCGGATCCTTAAAGCTGGAAGATCTTTCGGCTTTTACGGAGTCGGTGGGGAATTTTCAGTTTTATTGGGAAGTGAGTTGGAACGGGGAGTCCAAGAATTTCTTCGATGCGCCGACTGATGCCATGATTGCATACGTGGTGCCTTGGTTTGAGATCTTTGCCGGGGTGGCGCTTTTGATTCCTTTTTCCAAGGTGGCTGGCGCGGTAATTCTGATGGTGATGTTGGTGTGCTTTAATTTGGCGCTGGGGTATGCTTGGAGCCTGGGGATCACGGATTTGAACTGCGGGTGCCACGGGGTGTCGGACACGCCCACGAATTTCCCGCTGAAGATCGCGTCTAATATCGGCTTGATGTATCTCGCTGGAATTACTCTTTGGTTGAGCTGGTATCATCGACGGCTTGCCAGCGAGATGGAGCTGTCTCATGGTGCGCCATGACCTACGCCGAACGACTGGAGGCCCGCATTGAAACGACTGGATCCGCGCTGTGTGTCGGTCTTGATCCGAGGCCGGATTCGACGGTCGGCGGGGTGGCGGGGATCCCGGAGTTTTTGCGTCGGGTGATCGGTGAGACCGCGGAGTATGCGGCGGCCTTTAAGCCCAACATTGCTTATTTTGAGGCGATGGGATTGCGTGGGGTTGAGATTCTCGATCAGTTGTTGGGTGAGATGCCGGATGAGGTGCCTGTGATTCTGGATGCAAAGCGCAGTGATATCGGGGAGACTCAAAAGTATTATGCGCGCAGTTATTTTGAGAATTGGGGGGTCGATGCGGTGACCTTGAGTCCCTTTTTGGGGTATGACACGCTGGAGCCGTTTTTGGACTGGGAAGGAAAGGGGGTATACCTCTTGGCGGTGACCTCCAATCCGGGGAGTGTTGATTTTCAGCGTCGTGATTGTGAGGGGAAAAAGCTTTTCGAGCGGGTGGGGGAGCTTTGTGAACGGGCCCAGGCCGAGGGAAAGAAAACGACGGCGGGGTTGGTTGTGGGGTTGACGAACGCGGATGGAGAGGTGCTCGCTAATCTGCCTGATGTCCCCCTCTTGATCCCGGGTCTGGGAGCACAGGGAGGATCTTTGGCCGCGCTCAAGGAAAGTGGCCGGGTTGCGGCGAGCGTTATTAATGTTTCCCGTGGGATTACGTATGCCGAGGGGAACACCGACTATGCCGGGTTGGCGAAGCATTGGGCTGAAGAAATCACGAAGAGTCTGGCGTAGAAGAGAGATGGAGCAGGGCGAACGAAACTCGGGGCTGAAGCCTAAGAAGGGATGGCCGGGGAGGAATTACACCTTCTGGCGGCACCGCCTTTTACCGCAGCTTTTGAAAAAACGGGATGGCTCGACGCAGCCTGCGATTCTGACCCCGCCGGACGAAGGGGTGATTCGCACGACGTGGATCGGACACGCTTCTTTTTTGGTGCAGTTTGGAAGTCATGCCGTGATCTTTGATCCGAATTGGGCAAATTTTCATGGTCCGGTGAAGCGGCAAATTGAACCGGGATTGCATTTGGAGAATTTACCGGAGCTCGATCTTGTTTTGGTTTCGCATGCGCATTTTGATCATATGCATAAGAGGTCGCTGCGAGCGATCAAGGCAAAGGAAGGAATCGTGGTACCCCAGCGAAGTGGCAGTTTGGTGAAGAGATTGGGGTTCGCAAAGGTGACGGAGATGAAGGTGTGGGAAGAGCGGGAGTTTGCGGGGATGCGAGTGGTGCATACCCCGAGCCACCATTGGGGCGCGCGTTACGGGGCCGATGTGAAGCGGGACTATGGTGGCTTTCTGGTAGGGTCGGGAAAGCGGAGCGTTTTTCACTGTGGGGATAGTGCGTATTTTCCGGGCTTTAAGGAGATCGGGGAGCGTGAAAATATCTGTCTCGCGCTCTTGCCGATCGGAGCCTACGACGCGCCGAGCGGTCGGGATGTGCATATGAATCCGGAGGAGGCCTTGCAGGCCTTTGAGGATTTAGGGGCTGACTTGATGGTGCCGATGCACTACGGGACTTTCCCATTGGGGAACGAGCCCCCCGAGGAGCCAATCGAGCGTTTGCTGGAGGAAGCCCGAAAGCGGGGATTGCAAGATCGGGTGATTGTTCCGGAAGCGGGAAAGGCGATTGAAGTTTGACCGGGAAGGGTGGCGGAAGTGTCACGGCATCCTGCCGGATTGAGGGTCAAAAAGAGTTAGTTTTCAATCATGAGAGAGGTGATTATTTTCGATTTTGACGGCACCTTGGCGGATACCCTAGAAACTGGCCGGAGGATTTTTAATCTGATTGCTCCCGATTATGGTTTGGCGACAATCGAAGCGGAAAGGCTGGCTGAGCTTCGCCACCTGACGATGCGCGCGCTTTTTAAAACCCTCGGGGTGAAACAGCGGAATCTCCCGGCGATCTTGCGGAAGGGGAGGGCATTGCTTCGTGAGCAGATCGATGAGCTGAGTCCGTGCCCCGGGGTGCTGGAGCAGCTTCCCGCACTGAGCGCAGGCTCGGTGAGATGTGGGATTCTGACCTCGAATTCAGTCGAGAATGTGGAGATTTTTTTGAGAAGATTCGGAGTCCGACACTTCTTCGACTTTATCTCGAGTTGTCGCAAGTTGAAAGGGAAGGCGAAGTATTTGAAGGCGATAGCCAAGACTTATTCCGTGAGCCCCGATCAGATGCTCTATGTGGGGGACGAGGTGCGCGATGTGAAGGCGTGCCGTAAGGCGGGGGTCCCGGTGGTGGCGGTGACTTGGGGATATAACAGCGCGAGGGCGTTACTGGACAGCAAGCCGAATATGATCGTGGATTGTCCCGCTGATCTCGGGAAGCTGCTCGAGGTCCCGGATGGGGTCGTTGTTCCAATTCGGCGGGCGGGGATTTGATGGAAACGTTTCTATTTGCATCCGAACTGGAACCGTGTTCGTTTCGTAGTTACCCCCATGATTAAAACTCTCTGCTCCCTCTCCCTCTCTCTCGTTTTCGCTCAGGGGGCAATGGGTCTCCAAATTAGGTCGTATAATGCGACACAGCATGATCGGTTTTTGGATTTCCCTTCGGCTCCTAAAATCAATCCGGACTTTCGCTATGCCTCTACTGATCTGACCGGAGTCGGTTGGTATGTGGCGCCTTCGAACACCGCGGTCGAAAGACGGCGTCAGTATACCCTTGTTTCGCCGAAGCACTTTGTGGGTGCGAACCATTTCAAGCCAGCGACAAACGGGAGCCTCCGATTCCTGTCAAAAGACGGAGTTGTCAGGGCGTACGATATTGGTTCGGTCCAAGCAATCTTGAATTCCGAGGGAAATGCCAGTGACCTTTTCATTGGGACGCTCGAAACTGAAGTGGCACCTACGGACGGGGTGAATTTCCAGCCGTTCCTGAGTCTTGCCGAGGCCGCTTACATAGGGCAGGAGCTCATCTTTATGGGGCATTTTCGTTCGGGGAATCCTACCCTGCGAGCGGGGCGTGCCGTCTTTCAGGCACGTTCGCAATTTGGTGTCGGAACCCCGGTGGGTGGGAACACCGGTATCCAGAAGACCGAGGTTTTTACGTGGACCTATCAGGAAAACAGCTTGCTCTTCACTGGCGATGCTAATGATTCCTTCACCGAGGGCGGAGATTCTGGAAGCCCCTCGCTGGTGGATGTGGATGGGCGTGGGGCCCTAGTGGGCACTCATACCGCGGCAGGATCTGCAAGCATTCTCATTTCAAATCAAAATATCAGCTACGATGCTTTTGTCCCGTTTTATGCTGAGGGTTTGAATGCGGTCATGGCTGCGGAGGGCTACCATATGACACGCGCGGTTCCAGGATTGAACCAGCCGGCGACCCCGCTTGGATTGACGGTCGATCTGCCTGATGTCATTCGTGCCGGTTACCCAGTGAGTCTCGCCATAACACTCACGAATACGGGCACCACCGAAGACGCGAATAATGTGAAGCTTCTTCAAACGCTGCCTTCCGCAAGCGGGGTGACCTCAGTGGGTGAGAGCTGGATTGCTTCAAGTGAGGGCTCCGAGATGAAGGCCCGCAAAGGTGGTCTTGCCACTGGCGAGGCGAGTGTCCTGACCGTGGGTTTTACGCCTGAGCTTCCGGGTGGCCAAACTTCGACTGTGAGGTATTCAGCAGATGAGTTTAGTGAGGTTGTGGAGGAGATCGACTTGAATGTTTTGGAGTCCTATCGTTCTTGGTCGTCGGAGCTCTCGAATGGAGCGGCTGCGGCCGATCCCGATGGGGATGGGATCTTAAACCTCCAGGAGTATGCCTTCGGCGGTGATCCTGCTGTTTCTTCTCAAATAAGTGGGGGAGATGGTGGTGCCCTTTTGCCAACTCTGGAGAGGGTCTCGTCTCGTGTTGTCTTCAATTTTCTGAGAAGGACGGATGCGGGGGATCGGGCCTTGAGTTATCTCGTCGAATCTTCTCCTGATCTCTCACAAGGAAGTTGGAACCCCGTTTTGGATGACGTCGGGGAGCAGGCTCCCGAGCCTGCGGGAGCGGGATTTGAGAGGATTCAGCTGGAATTTGAGGACGCTCTCGGAGATCGGTATTTCCGAGTGAAGGTTTCGCTCAGTGAGTGATTTCGGTTGCGACTCAGGCAGCGGGTGTCTATTTCCCTTCCATCATGGCTCGCATTAACGAAAATTTCCAGAAGCTCAAAGCAGGTTATCTTTTTCCCGAAATCGCCCGGCGCGTAAACGCTTACACCGATGCCGAGCCTGAGAAGGCGAAGCGCTTAATCCGCTGTGGAATTGGAGATGTGACCGAGCCTGTTCCGGTGGCCGCCCGGGAGGCGATGAAAAAGGCGGTGGATGAGTTGGGGAATCGTGGCACCTTCCGTGGCTATGGCCCTGAACAAGGGTATCCATTTCTTCGTGAATCGATTGTTAAAAATGCCTACGACGGACTGGGAATCTTGGCCGACGATATCTATGTCTCCGATGGGTCGAAATGTGATTCCGGGAACATTCTTGATATCTTTGGCCCGGGAAACAAAATCGCGGTGACCGACCCGGTTTACCCTGTTTATGTCGATACCAATGTCATGGCTGGTAACACTGGTGAGGCGAATGAGGCGGGTGAATACGAGGGCTTAGTCTATCTGAAGTGTACTGCTGAGAACGGCTTCGTGCCAGCGATTCCCGCGGAGAAGGTGGACCTCATCTATCTTTGCTATCCTAACAATCCCACCGGCACCACCGCGACCCGTGAACAGCTGGAAGCGTGGGTTGCCTACGCTCTCGAAAACGACGCGGTGATTCTCTACGATGCTGCGTACGAGGCGTTTGTGCAGGACCCGTCGATCCCCCGCTCCATCTATGAGATCGAGGGTGCCCACAAGTGCGCCATCGAGTTTCGCTCGTTTTCCAAGAATGGTGGCTTCACTGGAGTGCGTTGCGCTTTTACCGTGATTCCGGGATCAGTGACCGGCAGCACAGGGTCGGGTGAAAGAGTGCCGCTCAAGCAGCTCTGGGGACGCCGTCATTCGACCAAGTTCAACGGAGCAAGCTACCCGGTGCAGCGGGGAGCGGAGGCGATTTACTCTGAGGCTGGAAAAGCTGAGGTGGGCGAGCTTGTGAAGCACTACATGATCAATGCCAAACTTCTACGAGAAGCATGCGAGGGACTCGGACTTCAGGTTTGGGGTGGCGAAAATGCGCCCTACGTCTGGGTGGGTTGTCCCGAGGGAGTCAGTAGCTGGGGAATGTTTGACCGGATGCTCGAAGGCGCACAGGTCGTGGTCACTCCGGGTGCCGGATTCGGTGCCGCTGGTGAAGGCTTCTTTCGGATCTCCGCTTTCAACTCCCGTGAAAATGTCATGGAAGTCTGCCAACGGCTTGCGGCTATGATTTAAAGTGTGGATCTTAAAGACTTCGCTCTCAGCAAGGAAGTGCTTCATCACGAGTTGAAGTGACATGGACGTTACCTATTTTTCACCAAAAAGCGCTTCGTGCAATCTGATCCTCCGGTCTTAAAAAGAGGACGGGTTGATTGGGTGGTGGAAATTCGGACGGTCGATTATGAAGACTTTGGGTCTAAAACGGTTTCTGGCGCTTCTGGCGCTGGGAGCGCTGGGCGTTTTTGTCGTCTTTACTTTGGGGGCATCCCATTCGGATGATCATGCTGCGGTCCGTTTGATCGAGGATCGCGGCGTGGTCGTGGCAGATCAGTCACTGCTTGAGGCCTTGGCGCGCAATGACCTTTCGCTCGCCGAGGCTTTGCTCGCGCTGGATCTCGGGATCGATGCCAGGGATGAGGACGATCGGACTCCTTTGATGATTGCCGCCGGAGGTCGGGCGGCATTTCTCGTTCCGGAGCTACTGTTGAGGGGAGGAGATCCGCGCTTGGTCGATCAAGATGGCAAGACTGCTCTGGCGCATGCGGTTGAAAACGGAAAGCTCGATGCCATTGTGGCTCTTCTGGAGGCCCGGGTCTCGCCAACCGGGAAGCATGGCTTTGAGGGGAGCCTGGTCGCCCAAGCGCTCCGCATGGATCAACTTGCGGCCGCTCGACTTTTGCTCGATGCCGGAGCGAGTCACGACGCCCGCGATGCCGAGGGGAAGAGCTTGATTCGCATCACGGTAGAGAAAGGCCAGAGTGTCAGCCTTTACGATTTGCTGGAAAGAGGGGCGAAGCTGGATGAGAAGACCGGGGCGACCGGAGCTCATTGGCAACCCTTGAACCATCTGGCTTTGGAAAAGGGTTGGGTAAAAATACTCACACGACTTCTCGCGGAAGGGCTGGATCCCGAAGAGGTCAACTTGGATGGCGAGACGCTTCTCTGTGCCGCAGTGAAGTCGGCCAAGGTTTCTCTTTTACCGCTCCTGAAAAAGCATGGTGCTTTTTTCGATGTCGCCGGTCCTGATGGTTGGAGGCCCGTTCATCATGCCATCCGGGCGGAGAATTTCGAGATGCTGAGGGCGTTGGTGAAGAATGGCGCGGATGTCAACCGGCTTTCGAAGCAGGAGGGGAAATCAATTGCGCCTCTTTCTCTCGCCTTGCGAGATGGAGATCTAAAATATGCACGTCTTCTTCTTGCCCGAGGAGCGAAGCCTCGCGACGAGCTTTATGTCGTGGTTGGATTAGGTGGCGAAAAGGCTCTGGAGCGGGTAAGGCTTCTCTTAGAAGAGGGCGCTGCGGCCAGTCCTGAGCGGAGGGATTTAAGCGATTCTCCTGTCGCGCTGGCCGTTCGGAACGGAGAGGTGGAGATTGTCCGGGCCCTCCTGGCCGGAGGAGCTGCGCATGGGCAACGCGATCCGTGTGGTCAAAAACTTCTGCATATCGCGGTGGCTCAGGGGCATGCTGCAATGGTGGCACTCCTTCTTGAAAACGGAGCGGATTCCAATGAGCCATTTCACCCGGTCCTGAGTGATTCATTTCTCGAACTCATTCAGACCGAAGGCGTGATCCGATGGGCCTTGAAGAATTCCAAGTCGATCACTCCGCTTATGCTTGCATCAGATGCCGGGAACGTGAAGGTGGCTCAAACCTTGATCGCGCACGGGGCAAGTACCCGGAAATCGACGATGGTGGGAGAGTCTCGTTTTTGGCCCCTGACCTTTGCGACGAGGCGGGTGGACACCCCGATGACTCAGGTGATGCTGGGGCGCAAGCCTGGGCGGACCGAACTCTGGATCAAGGTCGATCTTTCTGAACAGCGTGCCTATGTTTATCAGGGAAAGAAAGAGATCTATAAGACGCGGGTTTCGACCGGGAAAAAGGGGCATGAGACACCGCATGGAAAATTTGTGATCACCAATAAGTATCGTGAATGGGAGTCGACCATTTATGAATCCTCCATGCCCTATTTTCAGCGGCTGAGTGCCAGCGACTTTGGTTTTCATATGGGCGTGGTTCCGCGTTATGCGGCCTCTCACGGTTGTGTCCGGATGCCAGAGCATGCCGCGCGCAAGCTTTTCACGATGACGCGAGTGGGGGATTATGTGGAGATTGTCCCCTAGATGAGATGGATTTAAGCAACCCCAAAGTTGCTCACCGGGCTGAAATTAAAAAGATCCCGGCCCAAGTCCAAGAGACTCCTCCGTTTCAGGTTTCGGGTCCAAAGGATCAACCGATCACGCCAAGGTATTGGATTGAAATTGAAGCAGAAATCGTAGTTAAGATGACCGATCCATCCGGGTTCATCCCCGAATTCCAGGCGAATTGGTTCGCGGTCATACAAGATAAGACGACTGACAAGTCGATCTGGCTTGATGGGAAGGGTCTCTTCAAGAATTTGCGGACGACAGATAAAAAGGTGATTATCAGTGCCTATATCGAACCGGACACGCTAGAGCGCTTCATTGGGAAGTCGAAGCCATCGGTGGCTGATATCGAAGCATTGGCGCTCACGATTTCAGGTGCTGACATTGTGTCGGATGGCAAGTATGCTGCGGGGCTCTTTGATGCCACCGCCAAGAAAGAGGCCAAGTGGTGGGTGAAATGGGCCCATAGAACCGAGGCCGGATTGATCGTGGCAAAAAGCAAAACTCTTTTTGCCCCTCTCTGGACAGATCGCTACCCGACCGAGAAAGCTGAAAACCGCTCATTTTAAGACTTCGACGATTCGTCTAAGATCCAGCATTGCGCTTGATCGCTTGAGGGAGTAACTACCTCGCATGAGCGGTTGCGGTAGTGGCAGAAATTTCGGTCCTCGGATGAAGATGGACGCATCACTCCATCTGGAGAAAAAGCCAGATTGGATTAAGGTCAAGTTGCCAAATAATCCTGTCTTTTGGGACACCAAGTCCATGATCAAGGATCTGAGCCTGGTGACGGTTTGTGAGGAGGCGCAGTGCCCAAACCGCTGGGAGTGCTGGGGGCAGGGCACCGCGACCTTTATGATCGCAGGTGAGAAATGCACCCGGGCCTGTGGCTTCTGTGCCGTGAAGACGGCCAAGCCTGATGCCCTTGAGGATGATGAGCCCCAGCGGGTCGCTGAAGCGACCAAGCGCATGAATCTAAAGCACGTGGTGATCACGGCGGTCGCTCGTGATGATCTGAAGGACGGCGGTGCCGAGCACTTCCAAAAGACGATCCAGGCGGTGCGTGAGACCAACCCAGGAATTATTATCGAGGTTCTCGTGCCCGACTTTAACGATAAGGACTGGGCTCTCGATCTCGTCATAAAGGCCCGTCCCCATATCTTTAATCACAATTTGGAGACGGTGGAGCGACTCACTCCGCTAGTCCGGAGTCGGGCCAAGTATAAGCGTTCACTCTCGGTCTTGAGGAAAGCCAAGGAGATGGCTGGTGGAATGGTGGCCACGAAAAGTGGCATCATGCTGGGCTTGGGAGAGAAGGATGACGAAATTGCGCAAGCGATGGACGATCTCCGTGCTGCCGATGTCACGGTCTTGACCCTTGGTCAGTATTTGCGCCCGACCGCGATGCACTTGCCAGTGGTGGAATACGTCACACCCGAGAAGTTTGCTGAATGGAAGGAGGTCGCGCTTTCGAAAGGCTTTCGTCATGTTGCGAGTGGTCCCCTCGTGCGGAGCTCGTATCACGCGGCTGATTTTAAGCCGGAAGAGGATGTCCTTGAGGCAATCGAAGCCGATCTTGCTGCTGTCAAGATGGCGCAAACTGCTTAGGGAGCGACCGATTTTACGACCCTAAGGTATTTCTTGGTGGTCTCCATTTTGACGGTTGGAGATACCGCAAGGGAGTCTCCAAGACTAATCTGGCTCCTTCCGTTGGCCATGGAGGATTGCGGCACGCGCACCCAGTTGACGAGGTCGTCGGACCACTCAATTTCGAGGCCCCCGAGTCCAAGGCTGCCACCGACTTTTAGGGTGGCTCCCTCCGGGCCGAAATCGAAGATCTCGCGAGGCGCGGTGGCTTGATCGAACCCGAGAGCAAAGAGGAGATAATTTGGGGTGTCGGGTTGGAGGTCGGCTTCGTTTTCGCTATCAGCGGCTAGACCGAGATCGGAGGCCCAGGTTTGGTAGTCCGGAAGATCCACGAAAGTTTCGCCAATGGCTTTGATCGTTCCGGCGATGGTCACGTCGGCGCTGACCGGCAAGCCCTCTTGATCGATGGTTTGATCAAGGCTGACGGGCAATTCTACCGTAAGGTCAAAGTAACGGCGCCTTCCCTCACTACGGCCCGCCGTGACCGTGATTGTGCCCATGCCAACACCAGGGCCTGAGAATGGTTCATTGCTGAAGTCGAAATCAACATCGATCGGCTCCGTGATTAGGGTATCCGCCTCGCCCCTAAGAAGACCCCGGGTTGTTGAGACTGCATGCTGGTTGGCCTCGAATCCTCCTGTAGCCGGGTCCACGATACCCGGAGGAATGATGGTGGTGGCGGTGAAGCCAAGATTCGTTCCGGTAAATTCGTAGCTAGAAATGAACGTTCTCGATTTGAGTTCAATATCGCTACCACTGACGTCTGCCGAAAGAATGGTAAGCTGATCGGTCGTCGCGGCGATGGGGGAAATGTTGACCTGAACCTCGAGAGTTCCGGAGAGGACTGAGGTGTCATCGGAATCACCAAAATTGCTGATATCGAGCTCAATCTCAACCTCGTTAAAGCCCGCTTCTTCCACCAAGGTCAGCGTTGCCTGGTTGACGGACTGGCCCGGAAGAAAAACGGGGCAGGACGCCAGCAGAAGTAGGACAAGAAATTTCATGGTGAAGTTTTATCATGAAAGCGACCTCTTGCGAACGATTTCTTAACGGCGATATGACTTCCGTAACCGCGCTCTTTCACGCCTCCTTGGAGCGGGCATTCGGCATGGGGCGAGCACGGTGCCGATGGCACGACTTGTGACGATTTGTTTGCGAGGATTCCTGAAGAAACCGGGACGGAGGGGACTGATTGCTCCGATCATCGGGCGCTTGGGAAAGAGTGTCGCTGAGAACCGGGAGTGGGTCATGAATGAGGCCAGTGAATCGACGACTCCCGAGAAGCTCAGAATAAGAGACTTTTTGAGCAAAGCGGCGGCACCGGCAGTCTCTTCAGGGAAGGTCGTTGAGAAATTCGCGACTGAGATGGTAGGCGCCAGTCGTGATGAAAATCACCCTCTTTACGAAAAGATCGAGAACTAGGCCTCAGCGGCCCTGCGCAGGGCGAGGTATTCCTCAACAGCGCGAGTGGGATCCTCGTGACGCATGAGAGTTTCTCCGATGAGGATGGCGTTCGCTCCGGCATTGAGGGCACGCAGGGCATCGTCGGTATTCTTGAGGCCGGACTCGGAAACGAGGATGACCTCATCACCCACTTCTTCGGCGAGGCGTTCGGTTGCGGCGAGATCGGTCGTGAAGGTCTTCAGGTTTCGATTGTTGATTCCGATGAGATCGGCGCCGAGGTCGAGAGCGCGTTCCATCTCGCGGAGATCATGGACTTCGACAAGGACGTCGAGTTGCACATCGCGGGCGGCATCGTAGAATTTGCGGAGTTTCTCGTCATCCAGAGCGGCGACGATGAGGAGGATGGCGTCAGCGCCTGAAACGCTGGCTTCGTAGATTTGGCATTCGTGGACGGTGAAGTCCTTGCGGAGAAGCGGGATGGGAGAGATCTTGGAAATCTCCATCAAGGAGGACAGGTGGCCTTGAAAATACTTTGCGTCCGTGAGGATGGACATGCAGGTTGCCCCGCCGTCGATGTAGCGTTTGGCCTGGCGGACTGCATCAAAGTTCGGATCAATGACGCCAGCGGAGGGGGAGGCTTTTTTAACCTCCGCGATGACACCCAGTCGATCTGGTCCCAAACCGAGGGCCGATCTAAAACCCCCAAAATCATTCCGCATCAGAGCGGAAGCGCGTAATTTTTTTGTCAGGGGAATGAGAGGTTCAATCTCCTGTTTCTTGTAGGCGATGATTTCGTCCAGTTTGTTCATAGGCGACGTTCAATCCAATACGCTAAGCTTTCAAAAAGGAAAGCGCTCAATTCCACTCTTCTGCGTGGTGCCTGCGCTATTCCGCCCGGGAGCGCCCGGCTTCGACAAGGGACTCGAGTTCGGCCTGGAGTTCAGCGGCAATTTTCGGATTTGCTTTGATGACATTTTTCTTCTCTCCGGGATCCTGAGAGAGGTCGTAGAGTTGGTAGGTCGGAACTTTGTTATTGGTGAGATCTTTTTCGACAACGGTGTTCCTAGCTTGCCTGCCGGGATGTTTGGTGAGCTTCCAGTTTCCTTTGCGGAAGCCAAACTTACCACGTCCGCCGTTGTCCTGCTGGACGAGATGACGGCGGCCCTTGGCATCCTCTTTTCCGAGAAGGGCGGACGAGACGTCCATGCTATCTTTACAGGCTTCCTTGGGGAGTGACGTGCCAGTGAGGGCGGCGAGACTGGCAGCGAGATCAATTGTGCAGACCATCTTTTCGGATCTTCCGGCGGGGATTTGCCCTTTCCAATAGGTGATAAAGGGCGTGCGAGTGCCCCCTTCGTAGACGCTGTATTTCCCTCCTTTGTAGGGACCGGCGGCTTTGTGGGTTCCAACTTTTTCAAGGGCATCATCTTTGTAGCCGTCGTCCATGACGGGACCATTGTCCGAGCAGAAAACGACGAGAGTGTTCTCGGTGAGATGGAGTCGATCGAGAGTCTTCATGATTTCTCCGACGGTCCAGTCGAGTTGGACGATGGAGTCGGCGCGGAAGCCGTGCGGAGTGACGCCCTGGAATCTTTCGTGTGGGATGCGGGGGACATGAAGGTCATGTGAGGCGTAGAAGAGGAAGAAGGGTTCGTCTTTATTTTGCTCAATCCAGGCGACGGACTTTTCGACCCACTTATCGGCGAGGTCCTCATCACGGAAGCGTGCTTTGTGACCTCCGGTGTAGAAGCCGATGCGTGAGATGCCATTGTGGATCGTGGCATTATGTCCATGGGACCAATCCATCTGCAAGCTGTCACGATGGGTGATACCGGTTGGGTGATCGGGTGAGGGTTTCTTGCTCCCGACCCAAAGGGGGTCCTTGGGATCAAGATTTAGGACCTTGCTCTCGGTGACGTAGACTTGGGGGACTCGGTCGTTGGTGGTAGGGAGGAGAAAGTGGTGGTCGAAACCAATCTCGCGTGGGCCCGGTTTGAGTTCTCCGTTCCAGTCCGGTCCTTTTCCTTCTGGGCCTAGGCCGAGGTGCCACTTGCCGACGACGGCTGTTTTGTAACCGGCCTTCTTCATGAGGTCGGGTAAGGTGAAGGTGTCTTGAGCAATGATGAGGTGTCCATTTGGAGGCGCAATGCCGGTGCCTTTTTTGCGGAAGGCATAGGTTCCTGTTAAGAGAGAGTAGCGGGTGGGGGTGCAGGTGGAGGCGGAGCAATAGCCGCTGGTGAAGTGCTGGCCGCCTGCCGCGAGTTTATCGATGTGGGGAGTTTTAAAGGTGGTCGCACCATAACAGGAGAGGTCGCCATAGCCGAGGTCGTCAGCCATGATGACGATGACGTTGGGTTTCCCGGGTGTGGCAGAGGCGAGCATGGCGAGGGAGCCAAGAAGGGCGAAAACGGGAGTGAGAGTGCGTGACATGCTGGAAGAAGTTATTTGAATGAGGTTCACTGAAAAGAGAAAAGGGACACTCTGCGAAGAGTGTCCCTTGGAAATTGTTCCGTAAAGAACGTGTTCTTTACTTGCGCTTTCTAGCCGCTTTTTTGGCGACCTTTTTCTTGGCAGCCTTCGTGGCGACCTTTTTCTTGGCGGCTTTCTTGGCGACTTTTTTCTGAGCAACTTTCTTGGTCGCTTTTTTGGCGACCGTCTTTTTGGCAGCTTTTTTGACGGCTGTCTTTTTGGTAGCCTTTTTTGCGACCTTTTTCTTGGCGGCTTTCTTGGCTACTTTTTTCTGAGCAACTTTCTGAGCCGCTTTTTTAGCGACCGTCTTTTTCGCGGCTTTCTTGGCGACCTTTTTCTTGGTGACCTTTTTTGCTACTTTTTTCGTCGCTACCTTTTGAGCCGCTTTTTTGGCGACTTTCTTCTTAGCCGCCTTTTTGGCAGGCTTGGGTGCAGCTTTTTTGGCGGCCTTTTTGGCAGCCGGCTTCACCGTTTTTTTGGCGGCCTTTTTGGCGGCCTTCTTTTTTGTGGTCTTCTTTTTCGCAGCCATGGCTTTGTGCTGTTTTATTTCGCGGGCTACCGCGGTTTTCTCTTCGGGCGTCATGACGCCAACGGAGATTAGGGCGAGGATGGCCTGTCCAAGGCTTCCTCCGAAAGTGTGTTGAACGAGGTTCCGCAAGCGGGGTTTGAGAATGATCTCGCGGTCCACTTTTGCGTCGTAAACGTGGGCCCGACCTTGAGTGTCACGAGTGGCGAGCCTCTTTTTTTCGAGGTTTCTCATGACCGCGAGGGTGGTCGTATAAGTGCGATTTTCTCCGTCGGCGTTCATCACTCCATGTACGAATCCGACCGTACTTGGTCCTTCGTTCCAGAGGATGGCGAGCGCGTGGAGCTCTTGTGGGGATGGTTCGTCGTAGTGTGGCACTAGGTGTAGAAAAAGTGGTTGAAAGAAGAAAGCCGGAGACCTAACAACAATTCAAGGTAAATCTTACAGAGTTATCCTCAAAAATTATTTTGAGGATTCGGGAAGGGTTGTCTCGGGGAGGTCTGGAGAGTCTGGTCCTGAAAGTACGGGGCCTATCGTAGGAGGGCTAATTTCAGGATTGAGACGGGTCAGTTCGTCCCAGAGCTCCTTTGCTGAAGGGTCGCCGTTGAAGAGGATCTGTCCGCTGCGATCAACCAGAACGACGGTGGGGAAGGAGGTGATCCGGAGAAGTGAGGCTAGGGAAGATTTCTCGGGATCGACCAACCAATCGCCGGGGTTTGTGCGGCCTTCATCGGCGAGGTAGGCGACGGCCTCTTTTCGTGATTCCGCGGTTCCACTCAGGAGAAATGAGATGACGGGGATTTTATTTTTGATCAAGGTGTCGGAGACAGTTGCGATTTCCGGCATGGCCAAGACGGAGGGCTGGACCCATGGGCTCCAGAAGTGAAGAAGGAAGGCAGGAGCATCTCCGGCGATTTGTTCGAGGGAGGTTGGAGTGTCTTTCTCTTTTTGATTCTCGAAGGTTCGTTTGAGGTCGAGGGTGATTTTGGCCATCGCGGTCTTCATTCGCAGGTCGTTAATGTGAGGGGCAAATTGGGCGGCGTGGGCCGGGCTGAGCCAGAAGGCTTCGGTGATGTGTTTCTTAAAAAGCGCGGTGTCGTCTTTTTGAAGAGCGGCAAGCGCCTTGGTGTACGAGACGATGCTTGCGAAGTCCTCTTTGACGGCGAAGATCATGGTGTTGTCGACCGAAAAATTTGGAAGTTGGGCGTCAAGTTCGGGTGCCAATGCCGCGAGTTTTTTAATGTCGTTTTCGTTTACCCGGAAGACGAAGCGGGCTTCGAGAATCATCTGTCCGGGGAGACCGGCTTGCTTTGCTTGTTCGATCGCGAGGGACAGTGAGGTGGCGTCGGGTGCCGTCATGAGTTCGTGGATGAGCTTGTCTTTGTGCCCGGCGTTCTGGGCGTGGAGAGGGTGGACAAGAATGAGTAGGAGAATGAGTAGGAGGATGAGAAGGTGTTTCATGGGTACAGAAGAGTGGGTCGGATTTTACACCGACCCACCATTAGGAAAAGGTTGGAAATGAGGGGGAGCCTAACGACCGGGGATGACGAGGGTGCGTCCATCGATGATGGTGTTGCCGGTGAGTCCGTTCGCTTCCTGAATCGCTTCGACGCTCGTTCCGAACTTGCGGGAGAGTCCCCAGAGGGAATCACCTTTCTGAATGGTGTAGACGTTGCCGTTCAATTCCGGAGATGGAGCGGGGAGAGACGGGGCGACCGGAACCGGAGTCGGTGTGCCGTAGGGATTGGCGGCCGGGACGGGAGTCGCGGAAGGATTGATGGGGCCGACCGGTTGGTAGGGAGGATTGATCGGATCGTAGGCACCAACGGGCTGTGCGGCGGGGACACCGTAGGGGTCTCCTTGATTGATAGCCGGAGCTACGGGAGCACCAGACTGACCCGCGTTCTGGTTGCAGGAGACGAAAAGTGCGACGGGGGCGAGCAAGAGAAGTGTTGCTTTCATAGCATTAGAATACCTGAGAGATTTAGAAATGCGAAATAAAATTTTCAGGGAAGTGAGGCGGGGCTTGTCGGGAGGTTTATTGAGAGGTAGAAATCTGAGCGTATGGAAATCTGGAAGGCAGTGATTGTGGGGATTGTGCAGGGTTTGGCTGAGTTTTTACCGATCTCTTCTTCCGGGCACATTGTCCTGACCCAGTATCTTCTCGGGATTCGTGAGGTTGGTTCGGGACACCATCAGGATTTGTCATTTGAGATTGTTCTGCATCTGGGCACTTTGGTGAGTGTTTTGATTTTTTTCCGCAGGAGTCTTTGGGCGCTGACGGTGTCCTTGTTCCGCAAGGAGATGGTCGAGGAGCGCAAGATGATCATGTGGTTGGGAATCGCGACCGTTCCGGCGGTTATTGCCGCTTTGTCGTTTAAGGACTTTTTTGAGGAGGCACCTGGGAAACCGGTTTTGGTCTCGGGCTTGTTGATTGTGACAGGATTGATTCTTTTTGTGCCGCGTCTGCTGAAGGGGAAGGCTTCCAAGGTGGGCTTGAAGAGTTCCCTCGTGATGGGGATCGGTCAGGCCTTTGCGATTTTGCCGGGGATATCGAGATCTGGTTCGACGATTGCGGCGGGTCTCGTGAGCGGGGTGAAGGCGGAGAAGGCCGCCGAGTTTTCTTTTTTAATGTCGATCCCGGCGATTGCGGGCGGCTTTGTGCTGACGATGAAGGACAAGATGGAGGGGGCGAGTTCCTTTGGAGAGGCTCTCGGGTCTTGCTTTAGTAAGGCTTACGTCGCCGGGGCAGTCGCGGCCGCGGTGGTCGGGCTCTTTGCAATCTATTTGGTGATGGGTGCGGTGAGGCGGGGGAAGTTGGAGTATTTTTCCTACTACTGCTTTGCGGCTGGTATTGCCGGAATGATCTACTTTTGGAAGTAACCGCGCTGTTTCGTGGAGATGGGAAGGCCAAGCTTTTCCATAATGGCGAGCATGTCTTCCCAGACCTTACGTTTTTCGCCGTGGCCCTCTTCCTTGCGTAAGAGATAAGAGGGGTGGAAGGTCACGCGGAGAGGGATGCCCTGAAACTGGTGCCAAGAATCCCGAAGTTGGCCTATCGGTTTGTCCGAGCCAAGGAGGCCTTGGGCGGCGCTTCCTCCGAGGGCCACAATGACCTTGGGCTTCACGACATCAATCTCGGCTTGCACGAAGGGAATGGAGGTCGCCATTTCCTCGGTCGAGGGTTTTCGATTGTTGGTCGTCTGATTTTTAGTGGCAGGCCGGAACTTACAGAGGTTGGAGAGGTAGACTTTTTCGCGCGAGAGTCCCATCGCTTTGAGAATCTGATCGAGTTTGGCGCCGGCTGGGCCGACAAAAGGTTCCCGTTTCTGCTCCTCCAGAAACCCCGGGGCTTCACCAACGAGCATGAAGTCGGCCTCGGGATTGCCGACGGAAAAAACTAGGGTGTCGCGGAGGCTCCCGAGTGAGCGGGCGGCTGGCCAATTCTCCGCGATGGCGGCGAGTGAGGCGATTTTCTCGGCGGCGGTCGTGCCGGTCGCTTCGATACGATTTGGCATCGGGGCTTTGGGCGAGGCTACCGGGGCTGCCTTTTTTTTTGCAGGGCGGCGGGCGGTTCCCCGGGTGTAGAGTTCCCGCAGGACCGAGCGGGCTTGGTCATTGATCCCGACATGAGTGACTCCGCGGGTCTCAAGCTGGGTGAGGTAATCGAGTAGGGTTGGAGAGGCCACGCCGAGAGGAGACCACAAGAGGAATGGGATATCCAGCCCATCCGAACGAAAAATGAAGGGTGAAAAACCTGAGGGAATTCTCGGAAACCACTTGACCCATCTCGAAATATCCCTATCTCACACCTCCACTAGTTTTTAGACCTATGTCAAGAGTATGCAGCATCCGCGGTTCCAAAGTTCGCGTTGGACGTAAAATCCACCGTTCCGGTTTGGCCAAGAAAAAAGGCGGCATTGGTCGTCACGTAACCAAGACTGTGAAACGTAAAGTTTCACCTAACCTTCACACCAAGCGCATCTGGGTTCCTGAACTCAGCAAGTATGTTCGCATTAAGGCTTCGGCCAAGGCGATCAAGACCATCAATAAGAATGGCGCTTACGCTACTCTTAAAAAGGCAGGTCTCATCTAGACCTCGTTTTCGGTTTTTCTATTTTGTAAAAAGCGGACCGTTTGCGGTCCGCTTTTTTCGTGGTTTTTTAGGAACCAAGGAAGTTGCCGAGAAGCTTGAGTCCGGCGTGTTGGCTTTTCTCGGGATGAAACTGGGTCGCGAGGAGGTTTCCCTTTTCGATCGCGGCGCAGAATGATTCGTCGCCGTAGTCACAAGTGGCCGAGACGAGTTCGGGATCGACCCTGGTGGGGTAGAATGAGTGCACGAAGTAAAAGTAAGGGGAGTCGTCGAAGCCAGCCCAGAAGGGTGAGTCCGCTTTCTCGAGATTGGCGGCATTCCATCCCATGTGTGGAACTTTGATGCCATTTCCGGTGAATCGCCTGACGGTTCCGGCCACGACTCCGAGTCCGGCGGTGCCAGGTGATTCTTCGCTGGCTTCAAAAAGGAGTTGGTAACCGATACAGATGCCAAAGTAGGGTTTCCCCGCGGAAATCCACTCACGGAGTGGTTCGGCGAGACCGAGCCGGTGGAGGCTCTCCATGCAGTCGCCAAAGGCCCCTTGCCCCGGGAAGATGAGGTGGGTCATGTCCGCCAGTTCATCGGGTTTGGTGATGAGGACGGGGTCATGTCCCAGGGTGCTGCAGGCGTTGATGACGCTACGGATGTTTCCGCGGCCATAGTCGATCATGCCGAGTTTCATAGAACTTCCTTGGTGGAGGGGATTCCTTCGCGGCGTGGGTCGTTCTCGGAAGCACAACGCAGGGCGACTGCCATTGATTTGAAAATTGACTCAGCGATGTGGTGACCATCGCGGCCGTAAAGGACCTCGATGTGGAGGTTACAGCGGAGGTTCGAGGCGAGGGCGCGGCAGAATTCCTCGACGAGAGTGAAGGGGAAATTTTGGGCGTCCGGGGTGCGTTCGGGGTTTCGGAGTTCGAGTTGTGGGCGGTTACTCAAATCGATGACGGTCCGGCTGAGGGTCTCGTCCATGGGAACGTAGGCGTGCCCGTAGCGGCGGATGCCGGCTTTGTCTCCGAGTGCTTCCTTGAGGCACTCACCGAGGACGATTCCGGTGTCTTCGACGGTGTGGTGGAAGTCGACCTCAATATCGCCGTCAACCTCGACATCAAGGTCGATGAGTGAGTGGCGGGAGAAGAGGGTCAGCATGTGGTCGAAAAAGGGGATTCCGGTGGCGATGCTTGATTTGCCGGAGCCGTCGAGATTCAAGCGGAGCTTGATCTTGGTTTCGGCGGTGTTGCGTTCCTGGGATGCGGTGCGATCGCTCATAGATTTACGTGGGGTGATGGATATCGGCAGCGGGATATGGGAAAGTCACTTGTCCGAGATGATCGAGTCAAGAAGTTCGCCAAGTTTCTCGGGAGTGGAGGCTTGTCCCAGTGATTGATTGCTACGAATGAGGACGACTGAGGCCTCGTCATTTTTCGATGGGAGTTCGGGGAGAGGGGAGAGTTTGGCGCTGCCTGATTCCGGACGGACGGTGAGGAACGAAAGACGCTCCGGGGCATTTAGGAGAGATAGAAGCGCTTTGCCGGCGGCACTTTGAGGGTTTCCGCGGAGGACCGCGACGAGGGGGTCCTCTCCCAGAGCGCAAGAAACGATAAAGTCAGTGTGGTTGACGACCGATTTTTGCACCATGGGAATCATGATGTTGATGTGTGTGTCTAAGAGTGCGCTGAAGTGTTTTTTTCCGGTGAGAGCGTAGAGACGGTTGGCGGCCGCATCGGCCAGCCCGAGAGTGGATTCCCCGAAAATCATGGAAACATTATGTTGCCTGATCGGAATGATTCTTTCGTCTGGTGGTGTTTCGGCGACGAGGTCTGTCTCCCCGACAAGGGTAGCCAGAGCGCACTCCATGATCTCAAGCGCAGCGTTGAACCAGCGTTCCTCGAGGGTCCTTTGATAGAGACATAGAAGGGCGAGGGACGTTTCCATGTAGTCGGTTCCACGCGCCGGGATGGTCTGTTCTCCGTTCTTGAATCGAATGAGGCCTTCGCCAGGAATCCAATAGGTTTTGAGAAGACCATCAGCGGTGGCTTCTGCAATTTCCAGATGGCCTTCATCAGCAGTGTGGCAAGCGCGTGCAACCTGGGCTTTGAGGACGCCACTCAAGTCGGAAACGGTCAGGGTTTTCTCAGAGACGAAGCGAGTATTCTCTTCGCGATAGGCCAGGAGCTTCTCTTTGATCGGTTGGAGACTGGTGATGACCTCTTCTTCGGTGAGTGAGTGCTTCTCTGCTATCTGGGCGATCGAAACGCGATTTGTGAGGCTATTGAGCTCGAAGTAATTTCCGAGAGGATCGACCTCGATCGGGATGTTTCCTGAGGTGTTGAGGGAAAAGGCCGTTTTGGCCAGTGCGAGTTCCTCTTCGGTCAGGACTTTGCGCAGGGTGTTGAAATTCCAAAGGAATCCCCCCGAAATATCGACATCGCCGATAGGAGAGCGACAAGATAGAGTCTGTGCCAGCCATTTTGATTCGATGAGCTGGAGCAAGGTCAGCGCTTCTGCTTTGATTCTGGCATCGTCGAAAATCCCTCCGACCTTGAAGAGCATTGAAGCGACCTTTGCCTGTGATGAGATGTTTTTGGAAAAGGCTGGCAGTGACCAGTCAGTGGTTCGTCGTGCGTAGAAGTAGGAGCCATCGAGTTGGTCCTTGAGGGCGCCGCCGAGCAGTCCCGCAACGACTGATTGAGAGGCCTCGCGGCAACGTTCCCGGACTTCGTTTGTGAGGAGATTTGAGCATGAACCAATGGCCAGAAGTTCGAGGCTGCTGTAGGGGATCAAGCCGCCGATAGAGTCGAGGTCCTGATCTCCAGAGCTGTGAAGCGAGGAAAGCTGGCGGGTTTCGCGACGAAAGACCTCCTCCCGGAGTTCGCTTGAGGGTTCGATCGCTTTCAGATCAAAGCGGTTCTGACGGGCTTCATTATCACGGCGGCTGTTTTCGACGGCATACCGTGAATTTTTTTCCAAAGTGTCGTCCACCATCGCGGTAGCATTATCGATGACCATTTTGAGTGAATTCCCTGAGGTCTCGCCTATCGGGATCCAGGCAAGAGGGGCACCCTCGTGGCTGAGCCAAATTAACATCGGAAATGCGGTGGTTCTCCGTATCTCGGTGCTCAGGTGGAAGCCGAGAGTGGCGATTTCGGGATAGGCATTGATGTCGATGACGGTGCAAACGGCCTTTTCGGAAAGCATCAGACGCAGGTCGTCTTTCGCCTCAAATTCTTCAGCGACCAAAATGGAAGCGCCCCCTAGGGCTGAGCCGACGAAGGCAAAGATTGGGAGTTGGAGGGATTTCGATTTCGCAAGAATACCTTTATCCCATTTCTGCCACGCGATTCGATGGTCCGCAAATGACCGGAGAAATTCAGTTTCGGCCGTCGCCATTTCATTTTTTAAAGAAGCGACAGATAACGAGGCTTCGACGCTTGAGAAATAATCCTTATGATCTGCGGGGTCTTGAGCCTGCTTATCCTCGTCACAGGAAAGAAGGAGCGTCGGAATGGTGAGGAGTAAGAGTGAGAGGAAGCGGCGCATTTTAGAAATAAATAGATCTGGACTCCGCGAAACCTAATAAATTAAGATGAAAAGACCAGTCAAAGGAGTTTCTAAATGGTTGCATCTCGGGAGCAGTTTGATGACTCTCACCGCAACAGTTTCCATTTTCAGATCATCTCAGTGACTACACTTGCCATTACCAGTCAAAAGGGAGGCGTCGGTAAAACGACACTCGCGATCAATCTTGCTCATGCGTTTGCCCGGAGCGGACGCCGGACCCTTCTTGTCGACTCCGATCCACAGGGATCTGTGGGACTCTCTTTGACACGCCAGTCACGTCACCTTTCGGGATTATACGATTATTTAGGGAACCTCTCATTGACCGCGCGGGAGATCGTGGTTCCGACCCGGCTCCCGACCCTGAGCTTGGTGGCTTCGGGCCAGAGTAGTGACTACGAGATTGGATCCGGGCCGGGAGGAGGGAATTTCCACCGCATCCGTAGTTTTGTGTCGGAAGTGAAAGCGCTCGACTACGATATTTGTATTTTTGATACGGCAGCGGGCCTCTTTGGTGGGACCGCTGAGATTTTGAGCATCTCGAATGGAGTGGTTGTGCCCCAGCAAGCCGAACCGCTCGGAGTTCGTTCGGTTTCCAAGATGTTGGAGGCCCTCACGCGATTGCGCGCGGTCAACCCCAGCCTACAGGTTCTCGGGGTAGTTTTGACGATGGTGAACAATGCTCTTGCCGAGAGTGTGGAATCCGCAAGGGCTCTGAGAGCGCTCCTCCCTCCGGAAATGGTCATGAAAACCGAGATTCCAAGAAGTGACCTTTATGTCAAGGCGAGTGCCCGCGGCCTGCCCGTTGGCGTGATGGAAGACGGGGGGCAGGCTCTCTCCATTTTCGAAAAGCTCCGCGGCGAGTTGGAAAGCCGCATTCACCCTCCAATCTCCTAGAAGTCCGATGAGCGATCACGAAGTTGTCAACCAGTGGTTGGACCCGCAAAAAGTCCGGGCCCTCGCCGAGGGGCTGCTCGTTCCTGTTCCGAGAACGGATTTCACACCTGATGAATCGTTCTTCGGTGATAGTTTTGAAGGATTCACCGATCACCCTATCGAGACTCCTGAAAAGAAGGTCGTGATTCACGAGGAGAAGGGGACGAGCAAGGAAGCTCCTCTTGTGGTTCCTGTCGTAAAACGGGACCCGGTCGCGCCGCCTCCCAATCGAGACCGTCCGATCCAGTCTGATCCTTTTCGTAAGATTGAGGCCTCAGCGGCCCCACCTGAAGAACCTGCCAAAGCCGTCAGGCAGATCAAGCCCTTGCCCCTGGCGCAACCGGCAGCGCAATTACCGCCAACGATTGAAAAGACGGAATCTCCCGGGAGGGATGACCTTCCTTCGCCGTTTCGGGCGTTACCCAAACAAGTCGAGGCACCCGCTTTCCAGCCTGCCAATGACAAGGCGATTCCGGAAGATCGGGACCCGGTGGCCGCTTCACGATACGGCGACTTGAAGCCATTCATTAACTGGCTTAAGAAGCAAAATCCCATTCATTCTTCTTTTATCTGCAATCAAGAGGGTCACGTCGTTTTTGATGAAGTGGGTGATGCCAAGCTGAGGAAGGTCGGGCGTTCACTGGGGCTGGCCGCCAACCCTCCGGAACGCAGAGGCGAAAGTGACTCTTCTAAGAACTTCACTCGGGTGCGGATCGCTGAAGATCGTTTCATGGAGATTCTTCCGCTCGATTCCCCGAGTGGACTTTTGATCGTCGGATTGATGGTGGAACGCCCGCTTTCGGGGCCAGCGCTGGATATCGTGGTGCGAACCTTTCACGCCTCTTTTGCGCGGTCTTCATCTTCGGGTCAATGAGTAGCTGAGGAGGCTTGCCGCCGGGAGGAGGAAGACGATGGTGAGCGCGATCAGGAAGATCCGGCAATACCATTGCGTGCTGAATGAAAATCCCAGAAGGGGTTTTTCCTTGGCGAGGAAGATGTGAGGTTCGTCCTTGCGGCGATCATCAAGGCGGAGGGTTTCGGCAAGATCTACCATTTGTTCCACTCGTTCGTTCACGAAAAATTGAGAGACGGCGGTGGCATCCTCGGCCATTTCAGGTTCGCTTCCTTCCGATGCTTCTTTTCTGAGACGCCGTAACTCTCCAAGCGGGTCCTTGAGGATCGTCTCGGCTTGTCCCGAATTCTCGGCAAGAGCGGCAAAAAAGACTCGGATTTTTTCACCGAGGGTTTCGAGTTCCCGCTCTTCTTCGGCACTGAGGGTTTCGGGTTCCTTCAGTTCGTCAATCCGTTCCTGGATCGGTTGGCGAACTTTCTCAAAACGATTCTCGGTGGCCTGACTGACGATACTCCCTTCGAAGGCGTATCTGAGCGGCATGATGGTGGAGGGCACCGGTTCGCTGCCCGCATCGCGACCCTTTTCGGCTCCTTGGAATAGTCCGCGATTCATCTCGGTGAACGGGATTAGAGCTCCCGCAAGGAGGATTTGGGGGACGAGAATCAAGGGGATGGACCCCAGCGCGGTCCGCTCCGAACGCGCCATCACCGAGATCATTAAAGCGAGAGCGGTTCCGCAGCAACCGGTCAAAATCATCCATCCGAGGTGATTCCAGAACATGCCATAAAGATCAAGAACCTGGTGGGCAACCGCGATGAAGATGATCGATTGGATCGTGATCGTGGCGGTGAGAACCAGAAATTTGGCCCCGAGGTAGAGGATGGGGTGCGGGCGGCAATTTCGCTCTCGTCGCAGAACCGGACGGTCGCGGAGCACCTCGGTGGCACTGTTGGTGAGCCCGAAGAACATCGCGACGGTCACCGCTAGGAAGAGGTAGGAAGGAAGGTGCAATGCGGAGTGGAATTGATAGCTGCCCTCGGGTGAGGCCCGCAGGGTGATCCCGATCAATCCAGCGAGAAGCGGAGCCTGCAGAAATGTCGAGAAGAAGGTCCCGCGATGTCGGAACTTGGATTTGGTCGCGCGGGCGAGGTGGGTTTTGAAAATCATCCACTTTTGCCGTCTGCCATGCACGGGAGGCTCCGGGGCCGGGACTTTGTCGGCCGCGGTCGGAGTCTCGAGGTCGACGGTGGTGGGCCCCGAACGGGTGAGCGAGAGATGGTCCATGACCCGGTGATTCTCAAAGCGTTCCTGCCAGAAATCGGGGGGGAATCTTCGCTTTGTCTTGCCGGGTGTTTGGAGCTTGAGCATCGAGACCTCAAGGACATCAAAGACGAAGTCGGCGCCGCGGGGCGTCGATCCCGGTGCGCGTTCGATTTCGAGATCTTCGGCGGCTTGCTCGAAATACCTTACGAGATCCTTGGGCGGACCGTAAAAGGCCATCTTGCCGCCACGATCGAGGAGGAGGACGAGGTCGAATGCTTCGAGAACCTTCTCGCTTGGACGATGCAGGGAGGCCACTACGATCTTGTCCTGCGCGAACCCGTGCAGGGCATCGACGACGTTCTCGGCGTCCTTCGATGAGAGCCCGGAGATGGGTTCGTCGAAAAGGAAGATCTCGCCGCCGCCGATGAGGTCGAGTCCGGCATTGAGTCGTGAGCGTTCTCCCCCGCTGAGGCTTTTGGAATCCGGGCTGCCGACCCGGCGTTCTGAAATGCGTTCCAGGCCAAGTTCGCCCATGAGATAATTTACCCTTTTTTGAATCGAGGTTTCGGAAAGGTGTGGCCGGCGGATCGCAGCGGCATGCGCGAGGTGTTCACGAACGGTGAGTTGCTCGCTTAGCGCATCCTCCTGCGGCATGAAGGAGATGAGCGGAGCGAGTCTCCGCGGCCGTTCGTAAAGCGAGATTCCATTGAGTTTGACATGGCCGCTTTTGGGTTGCCGTTGCCCCGCGAGGATCTCGAGGAGGGTGCTTTTACCGCTCCCGCTGGGCCCAATGATGCACATCATTTGGCCGCGCTCGAGACGGAAGGAAAGGCTGTCAATCGCCTTGCCCCCTTTCCAAAAACGATGATTCAAATTCTCGACCTCGAGGTGGCGAACGAGGTTTCGTTCCTCATCGAGAATGTTATCTGAGAATCGGCATCGCAGGGCTTGTCGGCTCCCGAGACGAATCATTGAGCCGTCTGGAAGTGGACCTGACCGGATGGGGTGGCCGTTCGCGAGGATGGTCTGGTTGGCCTCGATGACCTCGATCTCGCCGAGCCCCGTCTTGGGATCAAACTCGATCTCGAGAATGAACTTACCGGCGAGGCCCGGGGTCACGAGTAGGCTATCGCCCGAGAGTTGGTTGGGATCATTTGAGACCCTGACCTTACGTCGCCCGGGCGGAAGGACAAAGCGTTGGCCGGTTTGCTGGGTGAGTCGTCTTAATGTCTCAAGTGCGAGCGGGTCTTTTCCTCCGACATGGATGACATCATGATAGTCGTAGCGGTATTCGGAATCTGAGACGAGTGTTTTACGATTTCCATCGCTGAGAATCTCCTCCTGAAGCGGGGTCAGGCGGACCCGGTGGCCAAAGGTGATCTTGGCAAGTGCGAGACGGGATTTGCTCCGGCTTAAGGTGATCTCGCCATCGTCTTCGACGAGATAGAGGGCCGGCGGAAGTCCTTTTTTTTCGGCCTGAAGAAAGAAGGCAAGGTCGTTGTAGCTGAGTCTCCAGCCACCCGCGATGACCTCATCCGACGGGCGAATTTGTAGGAGCCGGTCTGACTCCAATTGATGCCCGCGGATCCAGAGAGGTTGCTCCTTGAGATTGCGAACGAGAATTAAGCCGCCGGCTTGGTAGCAACGAAAGAAAGGCGCGTCTTCCTGGTGGCGAAGGCGAACGTCGTTTTGCGTATCGGGTCCGAAATCGACCCGGGTAAGGAGGCTGTTTTTAGGCGCATCAGTGCGCCCGAGTTCCAGCAGGATTGCTTCGGTCAGCTTCTTGGTTCCGACGGCTTGCATGACCTCCGAGAAGCGTTCCCGTTCCTCCGGGACATCGCCGCCGGCCCGAATAACCGAGTAGAGCTGGAGGGCAAATGAAATCTTATGTTCGGCGCTAAGATTTTTTTTGAGGTGCTTGAGCGCGGGAGCGATGGGCTGGGGCCGGGCCACCGCCGTTTCGAGCGTCCGGCCGAGAATGCCGTGATCAACTTCGGGGAAGACATTGCGAGCGAAGTCGTAGACGATTTCGAGCTCGCGGCGGGAGGCATGTCCGTCGTGGTTAATAAAGGAGGCGAAGACTTCGGAGAGGGCTCCGGCGGTGCGTTCTTCCCGTCGTTCAAGCGAGTCCCGGAATACGAGACGCCTCGCTTGGGTAAGAATTCGCCGAAGTTTCATGGTGTTGAAGGAAGATATAGCCATGAGCGACCGGGAAAACAAGGGAGGCATCATGGCATTGCCATTGTCAGGGGAAAAGGTAAGGCTCTCCAGATGAAGCACTTTGCCTTGGTTTTGCCCGTGATCGCTATTTTGGGGTGCTTTGGCTTTGGGTTTTCGAGCTGTGGCTCGGCAGCTCCCAGTGAATTCATCGTGAATCAGAACACCTCCAATATCGCTCGCTGGTTGAAGAATTGCACTCAGATCAGCTGGCTCCCCCGGCAGGTGAGCGGGCGGTATGATGGCGCTTCCGCGCTTGATAACATCAACCAAGTGGCCGCCGGACAAGCCGCCAAACGGAGTTCCTACGGCACTGCGCCAGGCGGATCTGTCAGACTCAATTCTCGGATGCTTCGCGCGATGCGTGATCTCGTCAAGCGGGGCTATACCTTCCGGGTGACGGCTATCGCGGGTGCTTCTCACAGCCCTAAATCCGGTCATTACGTGGGGGTGGCTTTTGACGTCGATACCATCAATGGTGAGAGAGTTGGCTACGGGAATCCCTACTGTCGGAGGTTTCTGCAAAGGTGCCGCGAACTCGGTGCGACCGAGATCATGGGGCCTGGTGATCGCGGTCATGCGACTCATCTCCACGTGGCCTGGCCGAGGGAGCTTTTTTAAATTACCCCCGATTAAAAGACCTTTCAGAATCTCACCACGAGGCTTCGGGGAAAGAAGCAGACCCAAAGTGATCAGTCCTGAACTTCAGAGACAGATTTCCGTTCAAGATGCCGACAATGGTAAGGGGTTTCCCTAATGCTCGACGGGGATGCCGCAGAGCTAAGCGATCGGTGCCGTCATGATGATGCCGCGGAAGAAGGCTCCGAAGTTGGCGCCGGTTTCGAAGCCGCTTTTGAGTCGGCCGTAGATCTTGATGAAGGCGGATATAAAGAGAGAGGAGCCAAGGCGAGATTGGGGTCGATGCCGATCTGGAGATCGTCGGCGGGGCGGTTTTCGGAGGCGAGGAGAGCGGCGAGGGCGATCATGCCGGCGTTGTCGGTGGTGAGGGCGGAGGGCGTCGGCTGGACTTTTATGCTGACATTTTCGGCGGCCCGGGTGAGGGCTTCTTGAAGAGCGCGATTGCAGGCGACACCACCGGAGAGGGTGATGAGATGGTGCTGATTTTTTTTCGCCGCTTTGAT
>Ga0222650_1000206_pt1 | contig 53863 bp, 41 predicted proteins | sample AntAcemetagen367_FD_179820 | JGI IMG/M metagenome (GOLD analysis project Ga0222650, IMG submission 179820) | Saline water microbial communities from Ace Lake, Antarctica - #367 | ecosystem: Environmental > Aquatic > Non-marine Saline and Alkaline > Saline | place: Antarctica: Ace Lake... | reverse complement strand
GAAACCTCGGGAGTAATCAATTTTGTTAGGATTTCTGGGCATTCCTGAAGGTTAACAAACCTGTATATTGCGTACAGATTAATCTTCAATGACTACATCTTGTGTTTCCCTTGTGTAGGGACCCTGCATTCACGGTTGTCTCTTTTCACTTGAATATGGTGAGGAAATGATCTGGCGGTGACCGTGCCTGCGCATCTTCGGAGTTTCTTGCGATGGGCAATGTCAGAGAGGCGCAGAGCGACTATCACCACGATGCCTAAAACAGAAATGAAGACTGACAAATATGAAACGAAAGCGAAATGATAAGAAAAAATAACAAAAACAAAAAATGCCGGGTTTTTTTGTTTCTTTTCGAGGCAGGGTTTTTGTTTTGCTCATGAGTGCATCTCGAAGAGGGAACTCACTTCGTCAGGGTATCGTCCATATTGAGGAGGGCGCTGGCCACGATTGTAAAAGCGGCCCCGTCCGGAGTTCCGGCAAGACCGGCGTATTCCTTGGGGTTGGCCTCGTAGTCTTCTGCGGTGTCGTTGAAGAGGGAGAGCAGGATTGCGAGCTGTCGCGCGGTCGGCTTGAGGCTGGTGGCGATGCGGAATCCGGCAATGACCTTGGTGCGAACATCGCCCTTGGTGTCATATTTCATGCGACGGGCCAGCCCTTGGGCCATTTCAGAAAAGGCCTCATCATTCAAGGTTGCGAGGGCGGCGAGAGGAGTGTTTGAGACAAGACGGCGGGAACTGCAGGTTTCGCGGGTGGGAGCGTCAAAAGCTCCAAACGCGGGGAAAGGAATACTGCGTTTCCAATAGGTATAAAGCGAGCGACGGTAGCGGCTGGGATCTCCGACTTTGGCGGCATTCCAAGGGCCATCGCTGAAGGGTTTCCAGACTCCCGAGGGAATGGGAGGACGGACCGGAGCTCCGAAAAGCGCGGGATTGAGTAAGCCAGAGGCCGTGAGGTGGTGGTCGCGAACAATCTCGGCGCTGAGGCGATTTCTGGGTCCCCGGGAAAGGAAGATATTGAGGGGGTCTTTCTCTTTTGAGAGTGAGGTGGCTTTACTGGATTGCCGATAGGTCGCGGACAAGAGGACTTCGCGAATGAGCGTTTTGACCGAGCGATTCATTTCGGTCTGGAAGCGGACGGCTAGGTCATCGAGGAGATCAGGATGGCTGGGGAGAGTGCCTGACGAGCCGAAGTCTTCCAGCGTTTCGACGAGCGATCGGCCAAAGAGCTGGCCCCAAATTCGGGCAACAAGGACGCGCGAAGTGAAGGGGTTGTCAGCGCTCGCGATCCATCGCGCGAGGTCGAGGCGGGTGGCCTCTTGCGGGTTTTCGGGCTTGAGCGGGTGAAGCACTGCGGGCGTGCCAGGCTGGAGTGGGGTCTTCATCTTTTCGAGCCAATTGCCGCGATCGAAAGTGCGGGTTTCGCGCCGGAGGTCAGGCTGAAGTCGGGACATGATGGCGAGATTGGTCTTCCCGAGTGTCGAATAGGCGGCGAGGGCGTCGTCACGTTCCTTGCTCCTTTGAATGGTCTCCGGATCAGCCAGCCAATCCTGAAATGAGGGCGCGTCAGTGAGGTCAATTCGGCCTCGCTTGGTCGCCATGGGGCCGGTGGGTGCGCTGGCATTGTGATGCAGTTCGAGGTGGAGGGTAGTTCCTTCCGGGAGATCGAGTGCCTCCTTTAGCACGACGAGACACGCGCGCGATTTGTATTGGTGGGTATGGGCTCCCCAACCTGATCCGCCTTTACTGAGGGAATCATTGGGATTCCACATCGGAAAGTCATCGTCACCGATGATTCGCTGGATGGGAAGGTCGATGGGCTTTTCCTGTCCGGGGAGGGTGGCTTTGACGAAGATGCGGGAGAGAACTGCGCCGAGCTCGGCGGAGTGGGCTGCTTTCTCGAGATCAAGGGGAAGGGTGTGGATGCGCAGGGCGGTAAGCTTTTGAAGGTTCTCCGGACGAGGGATCTGGAGTTTGAAGATGATATTGTTCGGAATGGTTCCTTCGGTGAGGAACTCTTGATAGCCATCGCGTTGACGTGATTTGGAACCGACGCGCTCGGAAGCGACCGTCATTTGATTGACCTTGGTCCATTGGGTTGCTGCAATGAACTCGCGGCTTTGGTCCTGAAGCTGGCTTTGGAGCCGACGGTAGTTTGCCCGATGGGTCAATTGAGCTTCGAATTCCGCGGGTTTTGCGGGAACTTTGAGCACGGGGAAATGAGAGTTGTGATCGAGGTCCCGCGAGTTGTTAAAGAAAGCCATGAATCGATAGTATTCCTCATGGTGAATGGGCTCATAGGGATGCTCGTGGCATTGGACACATTCAAAGGTGATCCCTTGCAGGCCCTTCCAGGTGGTGTTGACGCGATCCATGACTGCCATGACGCGGAATTCCTCATTGTCGGTGCCGCCTTCCGCATTTTGTTGGGTGAGACGGTGAAAGTTGGTGGCAATGAGATCATCGAGAGTGGCATCCGGGAGGAGATCGCCCGCGAGTTGTTTGATCAGGAACTGATCATAGGGCAGGTCGGTGTTGAGGGCGCGGATGACCCAGTCGCGATAAGGCCAGGCATTCCAGCGACGGTCGGCGCCGAGTCCTTCGGAGTCGGCGTAGCGTGCGATATCGAGCCATTGGCTGGCCCATTTTTCGCCAAAGCTGTCCAGCTTGAGAAGGTCATCGACTACTACGGCAAGGGCTTGATCAGGATTCGCGGCATAGGCTGCTTCAAAAGAATCGAGCTGGGCGAGCGAGGGCGGATAGCCGGTGGTATCGAGATGAAGTCGCCGCAGGAGGCGATCGGAAGAAGCCGGAGGGGAGGGCTCGAGAAATTTCTCGTCGAGTTTGGCAAGGATGAAAAGATCGAGAGCGTTTTTCGACCAATTAAGATTGCTGACCTTGGGCGCTTCATGGCGGGTCGGTTTCTCAAAGGACCAATGATTGTTCCATTCGGCTCCTTCTTGAATCCATTGCCTGATGAGAGCGGCTTCATGGGGTTTGAGAGGCGTGCCGTGTTCTGGTTTAGGCATGACCTCGTCGGGATCGTCCGAAAGGATACGAATGAGCATTTCCGAGGCGTCGGGATCTCCGGGGACGACGGTGGGCTTGCCTGATTTCCCTTTTGAGAGAGCTTCTTCTCGATAGAGAAAAGAGACCTTGCCATTCTTTTTCACCCCACCATGACACGGAAGACAATTGGTATTGAGGATAGGCCGGACGTCCCGTGAGAAGTCGACTTCTGGAGGAGCGGCAAGAAGGCTCCCCGACAGGGCAATGATGGCAAGAGTAAATCTCATCTGGGAGTGTTACGTGAAAATCGGGTCTCTTTTTCGGAAGACAAGAAATGAATGAGCCAAAAAAAAGCCCGCCGGGAGGGGCGGGCTGCGGTCTTAGAATTATTTTTTGATTGGGTCTATCCGCCGAAAAGGCCTTTGACCTTGTCGAGCATGTCACCACCGATTTCAGGCATTTCGCCCTTCAAAACGGAGTCAAGCATGCCTTCCATACCATCGGGAAGTTTGCCCTTCACGAAATCGAGAACCGTTTCAATCACACCGTCGATTTTATCATCTCCGATGCCGAGGGCTGCGAGCTTTTCTTTTAATTCCTCCATTTTCTCAGGGGTTACGTTGTTGTTGTGATGAAAGTACCGGGAACAGGGGTCGAACCTGCACGCCCAAGGGCACGTGATCCTAAATCACGCGTGTCTACCAATTCCACCATCCCGGCCTAGGAGGGGGATGATAAGGGGTTGCGGAGAGGATGCAAGCTGATCTGGTCGGGAAATCTCATCAAATGCCAGAAGGAAGAGGGAATGATGTCTTGCGAACCTTAGGAGGCGGCAGCAGGGTCATGTGGGTATTTGGTTGACCAGAGAGCCTGCTTTGGGAGAGGTCGGAATTGACGAGTGATTCGGCCCTCTTCGAAAGGAAGCCAAGTCGATGAGCGCCGAAGAAAAAGAGCCCGGTTGTTGGACTTGGATAAAATCTGTAGTGAGAACCTGGAGGGAATTAACGAGCTTTTGAAGTCGTTTCCTTTCCCGGCAGAGCATGAGATCGTTGGGAAATTTTTGAACGACAATTAAAACTGACTCCCAACGACAATTGTGGAACATCCTCACCCGGAGTCATTCTTTCTCAACACAACCGCAGGGAAGGCTCATAACGGTTATGTTGGGAAAGAATGACCTCCTCCACCCCAAGCGTGGAACAATCCATTGAGTAATGAATGATCTCGAGACAGCCTCGATATGAGCTTAATATCTCGAATGCAAAAATCATGGGCAGAGGAGTCCCTGACTCCAGTTAATCTTAGGGGCCTTTTTCGCGATGGATGAAGATTCACCTATCTTCATCCGGCAAGGTCTTGGCGAAACGATGGAAGCGGTAAAATCCTTTCGCGAGAAATCAAAAGGAGTTGGCCATTGTTCTTTCTGAGTGATGGTCGCTTTTTCTGGGTGTTAATTCTTTGCGACCACGGCTGTGAATTTGGCGACAGAATTGTGAGGATGAGATCCTGATGTCTCTCGAGTTTTCTCAACGGAGAATTTTTTCAGGTCGGTCTCAGCAGGATTTCTGCTGATTACGGAGATTTTTCTTGGTTGGGGACGGTGAGTCGGGCATTCCTTGGAAACGATGCGTTTCGCGGTTTTAGGGAGTGGCAGCGGGGGGAATTCCACGATCGTAGAGTGTGATGGGAAGTATCTCCTCGTCGATGCCGGTCTGAGCGCCAAGCAGCTCAATCTCCGCTTGGATGCTCTTGGGGTGGATCCCCAGAAGCTCACGGGGATTCTGCTCACGCATGAGCACGGTGATCATGTCCGCGGGCTTGATGTTTTCCTTCGGAAATGCCAGGTCCCCATCGTGGCTTCGATCATGACAGGGCGCGTGGTGCAGGAGAATCTCAAACAACAAGCGCAGTGGATTGCCTTCGAAAGCGGGCAGAAATTCTCTTGGGAAGGGTTTGACTTGACCACTTTCCCGCTTCCACACGATGCGGTGGAGCCCGTGGGATACGTCATTGCCAAGGGGGGGCGGAGTGTCGGGGTCGCGACTGATTTAGGGCATGTTGATGCCCAGATTATCGCGGCTCTGCGAGGCGTGGAAGGCCTCGTGCTCGAGGCCAACTACGAATGGCGGATGCTGGAAGCCGATACCAAACGTCCCTTCAGCACCAAGCAGCGCATTTCTTCGCAACATGGCCACCTTTCGAATGACCAGGCCGCCGAGCTCATCGCGGTGCTCCTGCCGGAAGGACTGAAGCGGGTCGTTCTGGGTCATCTCAGCAGCGATTGTAATTGCCCCATCAAAGCGGTGGAGGTCGTGCGCGCGAAAATCGCCGGTGGTGAACTCGAGATCTGTGCCGCCGGTCAGCACGAGGTGACGGCGTGGCAGAGTATCGAACCTGAGGTTGATCCGGCATTTTATGGCGAACTCTTTGGCTGATCGTGACTTTCGCGTTGCTCTTCGTGGCAACACCGCCAGACTGCCGACCGCGTGAATCAGGTCCCAGTCAAGCCCAGTGCAGAGGAGTTTGCAGAGTTAGCGCAGGCCGGAAATGTCGTGCCTGTCTATGCTCAGCTTGCTGCTGACTTTGAGACTCCGGTCTCTGCCTTTTTGAAGCTCCGTGATGGCAGAAATGCCTTTCTCTTTGAGAGCGCGGAGAGCACTGATGCGAGCGGACGATGGTCGATTGTGGGAAGCCAGCCGAGGTGGGTTTTCACTTCGCGTGGAGATGAGGTGAGGATCGAGCGGGGCGGGGAAGTCGAGACGCGCAAGCGTGACGGTGATGTCTTGGACGAGGTCCAACGGCTTATGGCGCCATACAAGCCGGTGAGCCATGGTGACGCGCCCCCGTTTTTTGGCGGAGCGGTCGGCTACCTTGGTTATGATGCCGCGCAGCAGTTTGAGCCGACGATCAAGGAGTGCCCGCCTGATGATTTGGGTCTTCCCGAGTCGATCTTTTTCCTCGCCGATACCCTGGTGATCTTTGATCACAAGTTGCGTCGTCTCCTCGTCGTGGCCAATGCCATGCTGGATGAGGCTTCGTCGCCTGAGGAAGCTTATGCCATGGCGGTCGGTCGGATTGGAGCGCTTATTGAGATGCTCGATCGTCCCCTTCATGTCTCTGCGCTAAACGGCCTTGCTGAGATCGAAACGCCCGAACCGCAGAGTAATACTTCCCAAGAAGAATACGAGGCCATGGTGTTGAAGGCGAAGGAATACATCGTAGCGGGTGATGTTTTCCAGGTGGTGCCAAGTCAACGATTTGAAGCAGATTTTGAGGGGAGCGCGACCGACCTTTATCGGGCACTGCGTCACATTAATCCCTCTCCCTACATGTTTGTTTACGAAACACCGGAGTTCTCGTTGGTGGGGAGTTCACCGGAAGTCCACGTGAAAGCAATCGATGGACGGATTGATATCCGGCCGATCGCGGGAACGCGCTGGAGGGGGAAGACGAAGGAGGAAGATGACGCCTTAGCCGCAGATCTTTTGGCCGATGAAAAAGAGTGCGCCGAGCACGTCATGCTTATTGATCTCGCTCGTAATGACGTGGGTCGAATTTCGGTAGCGGGATCTGTTTCGGTCGATGACCAAATGATTGTCGAGCGCTACAGCCACGTCATGCACATCGTCTCCAACGTGAGCGGTAAGCTGTCGCCGGAGTTTAGCACGTATGATGTTTTACGATCCACTTTCCCGGCTGGGACGGTGAGTGGTGCTCCTAAGATCCGCGCGATGCAGATCATCAACTCGATGGAGAAGAGCAAGCGCGGGACGTATTCGGGTGCGGTCGGATATTTCGGGTGGGATGGGAATCACGATTCCTGCATTGCGCTGCGGACTTGTGTTTTGAAGGATGAGAAGGTCTACGTGCAAGCTGGGGCCGGAGTGGTGGCGGATAGCGATCCGACCTACGAGTACAATGAGACCGTCAATAAGGCTGCGGCGATGATGCGGGCGATTGGCTTGGCAAAAACCCTTGCGAAGCCATGAAGGAGGTTTTTCGACATCATGAATACATTCGTGTGAATCAATTTCGCGATCTCGTGGAAGCGGCTGGAATTCCCACCATGCTGCGGAATGAGCACTTGGTGCATGGCGTGATCGAGATCCCCATTCCGGAGTTTTATCCCAACCTCTGTGTCATGAATGATGATGACTATGAAGAGGCCTGGAACATCATCAAGACCGTCATTGAAGAGGAAAAAGATTCTCCGGGGGATGATTTGGTGTGTGCCCATTGTGGCGAAAAGAATCCGGGCAACTTCGGAGAATGTTTCGCCTGCCAAAAACCACTGATAGACTCAAAGTAATGCTAGTCGTTATCGATAACTACGATTCCTTCACCTACAACCTCGTCCAGTATTTTGGCGAGTTGGGGGCGGAGATGAAAGTCCTACGGAATGATGCGGTGACGGTGGCGGAACTCCGCGATCTCAAGCCTTCGCAAATCTGTATTTCGCCCGGTCCCTGCACTCCGAATGAAGCGGGGATTTCTTGTGACGTGGTCGCGGCCTTTGGCCGGGAGGTCCCTATTTTTGGGGTGTGTCTGGGTCACCAGGCGATTGGACAAGTTTATGGCGGAGAGGTCGTTCGTGCCAAGCAATTGATGCACGGGAAAACCTCCATGATTCACCACGGGGGGAAGAGCGTTTTTAAGGACCTTCCGAATCCCTTCGAGGCAACACGCTATCACTCACTGGTTGTGAAGAAGGAGACCTTGCCCGACTGTCTGGAGGTGACCGCATGGACTGAGGACGGGGTGATCATGGGGCTCAAGCATAAGGAACTCAATGTCCATGGCGTTCAGTTCCACCCGGAATCGATTCTCACTGAATCAGGGAAGCAGATTTTGCAGAACTTTCTGGAACTCTAGGGTTTCCCTACGGCACCGGAACGCGGCCCATAAGGCGCGTGATGATCTGATCGGTGGTGACGTTCTCGGCTTCGGCCTCGTAGGAGAGGATGATGCGGTGGCGCAGGATTTCGGGAGCGAGTTCCTTGACGTCAGCAGGAGTCACGAAGGCGCGCCCTTCGAGGAAGGCGCGGGCGCGGGCGGCGCGGGCGAAGTTGATGGTGGCACGCGGTGATGCGCCGGCCATGATGAGCTTCTTTAAGGAAGGTTCGTAATGGTCGGGTTGGCGGGTCGCTTGGACGAGATCAACAATGTATCCGCGGACGGCGGAGTCGATGTAGATTTGGTCAACGAGTTCGCGACTGGCTACGATCGTCTCGATGGTGGTGACTGGTTTGGTATCCTCGTTGGCGTGGGAGGAAGACATGAGGTCGAGGATTTCGAGTTCCTCGCGACGACTGGGATAATCGACGGTGACCTTGAGCAGGAAGCGGTCGAGCTGCGCTTCCGGGAGGGAGTAGGTCCCCTCCTGATCGATGGGGTTTTGTGTCGCGAGGACGAGGAAAGGTTTTGGGAGTGGGTAGGAGGTATCGCCGATGGTGACTTGGCGTTCCTGCATGGCCTCGAGGAGGGCTGATTGGACTTTGGCGGGGGCGCGGTTGACCTCATCGGCAAGGATGAGGTTGGCGAAGATGGGGCCGAGTTTGGGCGCGAAAGATTTCTCGTCCGGATGATAAATCAAGGTGCCGAGGAGGTCGGCGGGAAGAAGATCGGGGGTGAACTGAATCCGGGCGAACTTCGCTTGCAGTGAGCCCGCGAGTGCTCTGACGGCGAGCGTTTTGGCCAAGCCTGGAACGCCTTCGAGGAGAATATGACCGTTGCTGAGGAGCCCGATAAGAAGCTTGTTGACGAGGTTTTCTTGTCCCACGAGGACGCGACCCATTTCTGCTCGCATCGCGCCCACCCATGAACTGGATTCCGAGATTTGTTTTTGAAGTTCCTGTGGATCCATCGGTAGGGGATCTTTGCAAATTTCGGGGGGGGTAAGAAAGGAAAGAAAGAGCTGAAATCAAAAATCCTGAATCATACCTTGCTATGCAAGTTAATGGGCGGTGTCTGGTTCTGCTGGGGGGCAAAAGTTAAAAAGACGAGGAAGGAATGAAGATTAACCGCGAAACGTTGACCTACGGGATTGTCTTGGGTGTGAGTTTGGGACTGTCTCAGTTCGGTTTTTCGATCCGAATGGATTTTACTTCTGAGGCGCTTCCGTCTTCTGAAGTATGGGCGTCAGCCGAACTGTATCGCGCGTTCCAATTTTATCCCGACGCTGATGTATTCTTAATTTTCCTCACTGGGGTTATTGGTGGTCTTTTGTGCGGTCGACCCCTTCTCGATCTTTTGATGGGGACTCTCTGGAGGGGAGTTTTCAAAAGTGAGGGACACTTCGTTTGATAATTGGACGGTGCAGCTTCGGAAGGGGATTCTGGAGTTTTGCGTTTTATCGGCGATGGAGAGTGAGGCGGAGGAAGAGGTCTTGGGTTTGTGGGCTGGGGACGGGCTTGCTCCCGCTGATTTTCGTCGAAGCCCCGGCCTATATCACCCGATATGGACTGGCGAATGATGATGCGGCGATGGTGAGAAATTGGGGGTCGCAGGAACTGCTGGGTGATATGGCGAGGGAAGGAACGTGGGGATTTACGACGAAGGATACCTCGGGGCTGATGATGGATCTTACCGGGGGACCGCACCGGCTTTTGGAGCAGCGGCAATCGTCAGTTCCGCTTTCTGCGGCAGGACGGCCCGGAAGTCCGGATGATCTCGCAAAAGAGCTGATCAGAGCCGTCGAGGGAAACGGACGGAAGTATCGTGACACAACCCTGCCCGAGGGCGCGGAGCTGGAGGGCAAAAAAGGGTGAGACCAGCTGGCGCGCTGGCGGGTTTGGGAAGAAGTGAATCGAGATGCGAGGGATGGAGAATCGCGGGACGGCTTGGCGAAAAGGGCGGCAAAGTATCAACTGGTCACGCCCGTGAGCGGCGCAGTGGTGCTGGAGAGAAAGGAGCAGTATGCGAGGTTTGGGTTGGCACAGGTGGATGAGACGACGACGCCATCGATTCCCGAACCCTCGACCGGAATGCTTTTGATTGTGGCTGCGACGATGGCGTGGCGGCGAAGACGAAGGGTAGGGGCTTGACCAAGAGATCAGGAGTCGGTTTCTTTGCGAGGTGGAAGTTCGCCGATTTCGTCATCTCACCCGGATTAAGTGCCCTTGGATTTTCACCTTGGGGATTGGCTTGTTTTGGGCGTTCCTGCACTTCGGGCTCTCCGGCGATGAGGCGGGGTGGGACAGCGAAGAAGGGGAGGTCCGTTTTGTTGAGAGGGAGTTGTTGTTGCTTGAAGCGGGGCGGGATGAGGGAGCTTTTCTGGCGTGGTGGACGGGACAGGATGAGCGGGAAGAGACGATCGCGCAGCTGGAGACGATCATGGCTGATCACGAGGAGACGGCACGAGTGGCGGAATTGAGGTGGTATCTCGCGGAAGATGTCGAGTCGGGGCGAGAGCTGTTTTCGGAAGAGGAACAAAGGGTGCTTTTGGGGCGGTCTTTGCTGGCCGGCCTGCCTTGGGTCTTGGCTTTTGGTGGCGCCTTTGTGGCGGGATGGATGGGACGTAAGGATTGGCAGCTGGGAGGGCGAATCTCGCGATTGACAGGGGCGTGGTCTCCTTCGACGGTTTTGGTGGTTGTCTTTTTGGCGCACATCTTGGGGGACTATTTCATTTACGATGCGGTGGCGGGCTGGTTGTTTGTGATCTTTGGGGATGACTGGGGCTTCCTGCTTTCGAATTTCCTTTGGCGTGGGGGTGCCGCAATTTTGGCCTCCTTTGCCCTGATTGGCTCATGGCGCGGAATCGGGAGGGTCTTTGGCTTGAGGCAAGCAGTGCGCTGGCGGCCGGTCCTGGGTGTTTTTTGCGTGCTTGTTCTTTGTGAATCGCTGCAGCAGCTGGTGGGGGTCTCGAGTGAGGTTTTGGATCCCTCGGATTTCTTTTTGGTTGCTGATCCAGGCACTTGGGAGGTGCTTGATGACGTCATGGATGGGATCGTTTTCGCGCCAATTTTTGAGGAGGTGATGTTCCGGGGTGTTTTATTTCTCGGGATTGTAAGGAGGCTGGGGCCGAGGTGGTCCGCGTTGATCTCATCGACATTTTTCGCGCTGATGCACACTCAATACGACCCATGGGAAATCTTCTCGGTCGGAGTGTTTGGCCTGGGGTGTTGCTGGCTGACGTGGCGCACGGGTTCGCTCAAATCGAGCATCGTGCTCCATATGATCTACAACGGCCTTATCACGGCATCGGTCTATCTCCTTTACCAGATGCCGCTCTGATGTCCTGATCAGTCCTTCGAGGCCTTGGGATCGAGGGCATCGCGGAGGCCATCGCCGAGGAAGTTGAAGGCGAAAAGGGTGAGCGAGAACATGACCGCGGGAATGGCGAGGACTGTTATGTTGGTTTCAAGGAAGTTGGCTCCTTCTTGAATGAGCTTTCCCCAAGAGGAGTTGGGAGGCTCGATCCCGAGGCCGATGAAGCTGAGGGTGGCTTCGGTGAGGATGAAACTTGGGATGGTGAGGGTCGCGTAGATGATGACCGGTCCCAGCATGTTTGGCACGATGTGACGGAAAAGAATGCGGCTGTGACTCAGGCCGAGTGAACGAGCGGCTTCAACGAACTCTTGCTGCGCGAGGGAAGCTGCCGAGGAGCGGACGATGCGGGCCATGGAGAGCCATCCAAAAAGAGCGATGGCAATGGTGAGGGGGATGAGGTTGGCAAAGCGGAGGACGGTGTTGTCGTTCCAGCCCCAATCATTGATGAGGAACTTGGCAAGCTGGTCGATATGACCAGTGATTAATTCGCGGAAAAGAATCACGATGATGAGAAAGGGCATGGCGAGGAGGCCATCGACGATTCGCATCATGACGGTGTCAATCTTACCGCCGACGTAGCCTGCGATGCCGCCATAGATCACTCCGATGGTGACGGTCATACAAGTCGCGAGAATGGCGACGAGAAGAGAAATTTGGCCTCCTTCAAGAACACGCATGAAGAGGTCTCGGCCTAACTGATCTGTTCCCAAGAGATGGTCTTCTCCGCCGATCCCGGCGAAGCGGTTGTTGAGGTCCTGCGCATTGGCGTTCCATCCCATCGCAGCGAGAATAGGAGCGACGATGAAACAGAGAAGGAGGATTAGGATCACGATGATCCCTCCGAGCATGGCGAGCTTGTTTTTCTTGAGGCGGACGAAGGCATCGGCCCAGAGGCTGGAGCCTTTTTCGGTCACCGGGGCCTCGCTTTTGACGTTTTGTGCAGCGGGAGTCATGACAAATCAGGAAGTACGAAGCTTGGGGTCCATGAAGATAAGGGCGAGGTCGGACAACAGGTTGGCGAGGCCCATCAAGATTCCGTAGAAGAGGACGAGACCAAGAACGAGATTGTAGTCCTTCGAGGTGATCCCGAGAACGAAGTGCTGTCCCATGCCGGGAACGAGGAAAATGTTTTCGACCACGAAAGAACCGGTGATGATGGCGGCGAAGGCTGGACCGAGGAAGGTAACAGCCGGTATGAGGGCGGGGCGCATGGCGTGCTTGGTGATGATCTGGAGAGTTGGAACTCCTTTGGCGCGGGCGGTGCGGATGTAGTCTTGCGAGAGGACATCGAGCATTCCACCACGAGTGAGTCGGGCGAGATAGGCGGCGACTCCAAAGCAGAGGGTGATTGCGGGAAGAAGAATGTCTGAAGTGCGATTCCAACCCGCGACGTTCAGCCATGAGAGAGGGCGGGCGATTGAGAGTTGGAAGATGGGGCCGAGGACGAAAGCGACGACGCAGATTCCGGCCATTGCGACCACCATCGCGGTGTAATCCTGCCACTTGTTGTGGAAGAGCGCGGCGACAATTCCGAGCGGGATACCGATACCCATTCCGAGGAAGAGGGAGAGTAGTCCGAGCTTGAGCGAGACTGGGAAGGACTCGGCGATCAGGGTCGAAACCTTGCGGCCCTTCATCGCGGTGGAGTCGCCAAAGTTTCCTTCGGTTAAGATGTTTTTCCAGTAATTGGCATACTGGACGGGAAGGGACTTATCGCGGCCGTAGAGTTTCTCGAGAGCTTCCTTGGCTTCAGGTGAAGTCGCTTTGTCGCTGGCGAATGAATCACCGGGAATGGCTCGGATCGCGAAGAAGACGAAGGTGACGAGAAGGAAGACCACGACAATGGTCTGGATCACGCGTGAAAGGATGGTTTTGAGCATCGGAGAAGGGGATTATTTTTCGATCTTAACGAACTTGAACGGGTGGTTGTTCAGCAGGAGGGGATTCCAGTTTTTGACCTCGGGGCGAATGAGGTAGTTCGTGGTATACCAGTAGATAGGAAGGACCGGAGTGTCGCTGAGGATGGTGCGTTCAGCATCTGAGAGGAGGCCCATGCGGGTTGGAATATCGGCGGTGTTTTCTGCTTTGTTGAGGAGATTTTCGAACTTCTTGGAACTCCAGCCGGTGTTGTTGTTGCCGCCATCCGCGACCCACATTTCGAGGAAGGTGGTGGGGTCGAGATAATCACCGATCCAGCCTGCCACGCAGAGATCGTAATCAGCGTCGTATTGTTTCTGTAGATAAGTGGTCCACTCCCGTTGGGTGATGCGGACTTTAATTCCGAGGTGCTTTTGCCACATCGCTTGGAGGGCTTCGGCCTCGCGGAGACCGGAGTCCGAGTTGGTGGTCAAAAGGCTGATCTCGGGGAAGGAGGACGTTGATTCGTAGCCGGATTCGGCGAGGAGGGCTTTGGCTTTTGCGGGATCGAAGTGAATGACGTCGGGCACCTTGTATTCGCCAAAGGGCGGTACGATTCCGGAGGCGGGGGTTTGTCCTCCTTGCAGAATTTTTTGGCAGATTGCCTGCTGGTCGATGGCGAGAGCGAAGGCGCGGCGGACCTTGGGGTTGTCGAAGGGTTTGTTCAGGGTGTTGACGCGAATGAAGCGGACTCCGACGTAGGGTTCCTGACGGAGTTGGTCGGGATACTTTTCCTTGGCCATCGGAATGAGCTCGGAAGGAACGGTGTAGGTCAAGTGGAGCTGGTCGTCTCCAAACATGCGGGTCTCGGTATAGTAATTCTTAATGGGGAGGTAGCGGACGCCGTCGAGAGAGACTGTTTCGGCGTCCCAGTATTCGGGGTTCTTTTCGAGTTCGATAAAATGATTGGTGCGCCAGGTCTTGAGCTTAAAGGGGCCGTTTGAAACCAGGTTTCCGGGGCGGGTCCACTGGGAGGCGAAGGCGGTATTCATCTTCCCGTAGCGGAGGACGACGTGTTTGGGGACAGGATACCACGTGTAGTGCTTTGTGATTTCAGGGAGGAAAGGTGCCGGTCCGCGAAGATTGATTTTCAAAGTGAAGTCATCGACTGCGGTCACTCCGACTTTCGCTTTGTCCCAAAGGTTGGGTTTTTTGGCCTCGTGGTGTGCGATGATCCGCTTAAGGACTTCCTGGCGGATGTCTTCAGGAACATTCTCGGTCCACCTAAGAAGATCGGTTTCTTCTGCCAAGGCTTCAAGTTGTTCCTGACTGAGCTTGTCGATGCCCTTGGCGTTGAAGAAAATGATCTTTTCGGTTTTGGTGAGTTCGGAAAGAGCGACTTTGTCAGAGGTGATTTTATCTAAACGGACGGATTCGCCTTCGTCGAGGTAGGGCTTCAGTTTCTTAAGGTCGATTTCCTCGAGTTTGGAAAACTCCTTATCCTTGAAATTTTCGAGCTTCAGGGTGCGCTCTCCGCCGAAGTTCGCTTCTTTGAGAGTCTCCCAAGCGAGGGGGAAGTCTGGATCGTTTCCGCAGAGGATACTTCCGAAGTAGCTGCGATGATAAGCTTCTCCATTTTTGAGAAAGTAGAGCATCTCGGCATACTCGGCGGGCCAATCAGGATCAGGTGAGAGCAGGCGGCGGTAGGAAAAGACGAAGTCATGAGCAGTGACGGGGACACCATCGGACCACTTCGCGTCAGGATTGAGATTAAAGATCCACTCGGTGAAGCCTGAGCCTTCGGTCGGAGCCCAGGTTTTGGCGGCGCCGGGGAGGGAGGTGCTGTCCTTGGCGGGATCTTCGACACAGAGACCTTCGAAAAGCGCACGGATGATATTGGACTCGAGAACCCCTGAAACGAGGTGAGGGTCGAGTCCCTTGGGTTCGCCGCTGTTGCCGATGATGAGAATGTTTTCCTCGTTGGCGATCTCGACGTCTGAACGTCGCTCGCAGGAGACGAACAGGAGGCTGGCGAGGGCAGTAAAGAAAGTGGTCCGAAGCACGGCGGAACCTTGGACAAAAACGGCAGAAAGGGAATGAATTTTTACATTCGATGACTTTGGTTTGACATTAATGACTGAATAGGGGGAATACTCCCTGCGTCAAAGACGCTGACACTTTTCAATGAAAGTCTATTTTCTCCGCCGATTAATGCTGGTCCCGCTGACCGTGCTGGGGGTGACCTTTCTTGTTTTTGCGATCACACGGGTGATGCCGGGGAGTCCTTTGGAGCGCGAATTGCAAGCGGCGGCGGCGGGAACTTCCGAAGGCGGTGGTGGTGGCGGCAGTGGTGGCACGAGTGGGGCTTTATCTGATGAGCAGGTGGAAGCCTTTGAGCGGGAGTATCTTTACGATAAGAATGTCGTGGTCGCTTACATGACCTGGCTGGGGCTTTATCCACGGGAGCGTCTCTATAGCGATGCCGAGTTTAAGCCCTCGAAGAAGGGCGATCAGCTGAGCGAGGAGAAGATCGGGGGCAGTATTGTGAAAGATCCTGGGAAGCAGGTTTTAGTGAGTTTGGCGGGAACGGGGCGTCCGGTGGTGGTGCAGAAGAATGGGGACGACATCGAGTGGGCCCGCTACGTCGATCAATCGAAGCCGATCGCTGATTGGATCGATATCACCCCTGACGGTTGGGAGTTCCGCTTTGAGACGGCACAGGAGCGGTATGATCAACATCTGGAGCGCGAAGGTGGCGAATCCAAGCGGACGGTGGCGAATTTCCTGCCAAGAGCGGTGCTGTATAAGTCTCGGATTTCGGGACTCTTTCAGGGTGATATGGGGAAGTCGTCGGTCTTTGGTGAGCCCGTTCTCGATTTGATCAAGTCGAGGATGCCGGTGGCCCTTTACTTTGGAATTTTGACGACCCTTCTGACTTACGGAATCTGTCTCCCCCTCGGGATCATCAAGGCCATCAAGCATCGGACACCGATTGATAACATTAGCTCGGTCTTGATTTTCCTAGGCTATGCCATCCCGGGATTTGCACTGGGAGCCCTCCTGCTCGTCTATCTGGGAGCGTCCAAGCCGATCTTTCCGATGGTCGGATTGGTTTCCCAGGACTTTGAAACGATGACTACGATTGGGAAGATCAAGGATCTGGCATGGCATACCGTCTTGCCATTGCTCAGTTACGTCATTGGTTCCTTTGCGTGGATGACGATGATGATGAAGAACAATCTCATGGATAATCTGGCCGCCGACTATGTGCGGACAGCGGTGGCGAAGGGCGTTGGGTTTAATAGAGCGGTCTTTCGGCATGCGTTCCGAAATTCCTTCATCCCAATCGCGACGAGTCTGGGGCAACTCATCACACTCATCGTTTCTGGAAGTCTCTTAATCGAGACCGTCTTTGATATCCAAGGTTTCGGCCTCCTGCAATTTCGCGCCATTACCGGTCCTGACCAGATGCTCATTATGGGGACTCTGACCGTTGCCTCATTTCTCATGGTCATGGGAAATATCCTCTCAGACGTGATTGTCGCGATGATCGACCCGAGGGTCAAATTCCAGTAAGTGATGAAACTCGGTATTGGAATTTTCATGATGGTCTCGGCGGTGCTCAGCTTTGTGGTGGAGAAGTTGGGCCTGAGGCTCCCCACGATAAGTTGGGGTTTTAATTTCTCGCGCTCGGCTGGTGAGCTGAATCTGCCGCTCGATGCTCTTCAGTGGCTTGTCGAGCAGGCCGGCGTGATCACGGCCGTTATTGTTTTTCTGGCTGGGCTTTGGCTCGTGATCAGCAAGTTGACCAGCGGTCCGCCCAACCCAGTGACGGTGCGCAAAATTCAACGCTTCAAGTCGATTAAGCGAGGGTATTATTCCTTTCTCATCCTCATCGGCTTGGCTGGTCTGGCGGCGTTGGACCAGTTCATTGTCGGCAAGGAAGCACTCGCCGTAAAATATCAAGAGCAATGGTATTTCCCGGCCTTCAGCACCAGTCTCGAGAAGAATGCGACTTTCGGAATCACCGAGAATGGCAAAAGCGATCTGGAACCTGATTATCGGGAGCTCAAAAAAGACTTCGCGGAGTCGGGCCGAGGGACCGTGATTTTACCTCTATGGCCTTACAATCCAACCCAGGATACCATTAATGCCTTGGCTAAGAAAATCGAGCCAAGTCAACTGAAATACAGTGGCCTAGGCACGCGCCTTTACAGCCCGGAGCGTCCTGCCGATCCCCATTTACGTTTCACTTACCGCAAGGGACTCCGTCAGGGCGATGCGCAAGGTTGGAACGTGGCGGGCGACCGTGTTTACAAAGCGAAGTATCTCGACGGTCAGTTAGTGGAGGGTTCGCAGGAGTGGGAAGGCGGAGAAGGCGACGGAGCGATGGCAGAGTTTTTAGGCGGATCAAGCGAGCAGGAATATGATGTCAGTTACCCTCCGTCCGAACCGCAGTTCTCTCATCCGCTGGGAACAGACTCCAAGGGGAATGACGTCATGGCCTACCTCTATGGTGGGCTCCAGGTAAACTTCCAGGCTGCCATCATCTACGTTCCGATTGTCTATTGCATCGGAATCACGGTGGGCCTTTTAATGGGTTATTTTGGGGGCTGGTTTGACCTCGTTGTGCAGCGGATTATTGAGATTCTCTCGAACATCCCCTTCCTCTTCCTCGTGATCATCATTACCCTCGGTGTTCCGCCTCAGTATAAAGATCGTCTCGGTTTTTATCTCATTTTGGGAATCCTGGCAATCTTCGGTTGGATGGGGATGACGTATCTGATGCGGACTTCTGCTCTCAAGGAAAAAGCCCGTGATTACATCGCGGCGAGTCGGGTCATCGGGGCTGGTGTTCCGAGGATTCTCTTTCGTCACCTTCTCCCAAATTCGGTGGCAATTCTTGTCACCTTGGTGCCATTTTCGATTTCGGGTCTGGTGCTGTCCTTGACTGCGCTGGACTACCTTGGGTTTGGACTTCCGGTCCAGTATGCCAGTTGGGGGAAGCTCCTGAAGGATGGCTTGAGTTCACTATCATCTCCTTTGCTGGTGAGCTCGGCTTTTTTCTGCCTCGTGACGATGTTGGTGCTCGTGACCTTCGTCGGTGAAGCGGTTCGCGAGGCCTTTGATCCCAAGAAATATACCTATTATCGTTAAGTCCATGCGTTGGTTTTTTTTACTCATTTCCATGTTCGTTCTCTCTTGTCAGCGGGAGGAGGATCGGTATGTCGCGGGTTTGGGATTCGATGAATTTGTGGTCGTTTTCAATGACTACATGAAGACCTGGAATGCCGACCAACTGGAATCGGCTAAGGAGGAATTGGCAAAGGCGGAGTTGGGGTCGCCCGCCGCCAAGGATGGTCAGAACAAGGTGGAGCGCTTTGAACGCCGGGTCGCCCTCGGGAACTATTTTCATTTCCGAACCATCGCCAATCTTCCCTCCGGTTTGGAGTGGCAGGATGGTCTCACCGAACCAGAAGATTCCGATCCGGCGGCCAAGAAAGGGGGCGTCTTTCGATACTTTGTCCCAAGTTTTCCGCCCACTCTTAGGCCCTTTGGTTCAGCTTCAAATTCCGGAATGCGAGGGGAGCTGTATGATGATGTTCAGCTTGGACTGGTCTCGCTGAATCGGCTCAATAGTTCCGTCATTCCAGGGGTAGCCAAGGAATGGGCCTACGGACCGGACAAGCGGACCTGGTATTTCAAACTTCATGAAGATGCCGCTTACTCCGACGGGGTCGAGGTTGAAGCGCGTGATTTTGCGGTGGCGGCGTATCTCCGGATGTCGGACTACGGGAACTCGCCATTTTATAAGCAATATCTCCGTGAGGAGATTGCCCAGATCACGATTTACGACGAGCACACTTTGGCGGTGACCTTTCCCGAGGCGAAAAGCGAATTGGGGATGTATAACAAGATTGGCGATTTTGCCCCTGCGCCCCCTCATTTTTACGAAGAGTTTGGGCCGGATTACGAAGAGCGATACAACTGGAAACATCAACCAAATACCGGGCCTTATCTCGTGTTGGACAAAGATATCGATAAGGGTGTTTCGATTACCCTGACCCGCAACAAGGATTGGTGGGGGAATGATAAGAAGTTTTACCGCTATCGCTACAATCCAGACAAGATCGTCTGGCGGGTTATTCGTGATGTGAATAAGAGTTTCGAACTCTTCCGCGCGGGCCAGCTCGAATTGGCGATGGTTTCAGGTCCCCAGTCTTGGTATGAAAAGACGGAAATCCCCAAGGTCTACGATGGCTATATCGAGCGGCATTGGTGGTATAATGATTTCCCTCGTCCGCAGTTTGGGGTCGAGATGAACCTCGATCGCGATAAGCTCAAGGATCTTAATGTGCGCCTTGGACTGGCCCACGCCCTGAACTATGAGAAGGTGATCAAGGTTCAGTTTTGGGGCGACTATAACCGCCTTCCAGGCTTCGTGGATGGCTTCGGAGACTTTGTAAATCCGGAGGTGAAGCCATGGCCTTTTTCTCCTGCGAAAGCGCGTGAGTATTTTGCAAAGGCGGGATTCACGAATGAGGGAAATGATGGCATTCTCCGCAAGCCCGATGGCACACGTCTTGAGTTCACCCTGAGTCACTATGCGATCAAGACCTATGCCGATATCATGTCGATTCTCAAGACCGAGGCGCGGAGTGCAGGGGTGGATCTCATCTTGGATGGCAAGGATCCCAGTATCGTTTTTACTGATGCGATGGATAAAAAGTTCGAGCTGACGGCGGTCGCTTGGTCGGTGCAGCCGCCGTATTTTGCGTTCTACGAATACTTTCACTCACGGAATGCCTACGACGAGCAGGGGAATATTAAGGAAAAGACGAATAATGTTTTCGCTTACAATGATCCTGACATGGATAAGTGGGTGGAAGAATACCGGCAAACTTCCGACAACAATTTGAAGAAGGAATTGTCTCACAAGATCCAGCAACAGATTTACGAGAGGTGCGTCTTTGTGCCGGGCTGGAAGCGGGACTTTGAACGAGTGGCTTGTTGGCGTTGGCTGTGCTGGCCTGATACCGAGACCGTTAAATTTTGTCCGCCTGTGGTTTCCTATCCCTACGAGCACTACAGCTTCTGGATCGATGTCGAGAAACAAGAGAAGACCTTGGCCGCAATGCGATCAGGCGTGACCTTTCCTGAGGTGCAAAATGTCGTCGAAAAATACCGAAAGAAATGAGTAGCTTATTAGACATTCGCGGGTTGGTGACCAGCTTTGACACTGATTCGGGCTGGGTTCGAGCGGTCGATGGTATTTCATTTTCAGTTGAGGAGGGCAAAACGGTGGGTTTGGTGGGTGAGTCGGGGTGCGGCAAGACGGTAACCGCGATGTCGATCGTTGATCTTCTTCCGAAACCCTCCGGTAATATCCTAGAAGGTGAGGTGAATTTCAAAGGACGTGATTTGCGTAAAATCAATCATTCCGAAATGCGCAAGGTTCGCGGCGGCGAGATTGGCGTAATTTTTCAGGAGCCCATGTCTGCGCTCAATCCGGTTCACCGCATTGGCAAACAGATCGTGGAGATTATAAAGATTCACGAGAAGATCTCATCGCGAGCGGCCTTACAGAAAGCGGTGCAACTTTTAGATGCGGTTGGGATACCGGCACCGGAGACCCGGATTTCAAGTTACCCTCACCAACTCTCCGGCGGAATGCGCCAGCGTGTCATGATTGCCATCGCGCTCGCTTGTGAACCGGACCTCCTCATTGCCGATGAACCGACAACGGCGCTTGATGTCACGGTCCAGGCCCAGATTTTGGAACTCATTCAAGCGATGCAGCAGAAGCTCGGGATGGCCGTTTTGATGATCACTCATGACCTTGGCGTGATTGCCCAAAATTGCGATGAGGTGGTGGTCATGTACGCGGGCCGGATTGTCGAGCGGGCTCCGGTCCGGGAACTCTTTGCGAACCCTTGCCACGCTTATACCAAGGGATTGCTTCATTCGATTCCCCGTATTGAGAGCGAACGCAAAAGCCTTTTGAATACCATTCCCGGTCAGGTTGCCTCGATTGAAAACTTTGTTTCGGGGTGTCGATTTTGTCAGCGGATGGATCGCGATGATCCCGTCCTTCTCCGTCAGCGGCCCGATTATCGGGAGATCTCTCCCGGTCACTGGGTTGAAACTTGTCCCCAATGTCACCAAACATGAATCCAGATCCTGCAAAGCTCCTTGAGATCCAAGATCTCCGTCAGCACTTTCCGGTGCGGGGCGGAGTCATGATGAAGCAGATCGGAGCGGTCAAAGCGGTCGATGGGGTGAGCTTCCATATCGATACTGGTGAGACTCTCGGCTTGGTCGGTGAGTCGGGGTGTGGCAAGTCCACGCTTGGGAGGTCGGCAGTGAGATTGCTGAATCCGACCAGTGGAGATATTTTTTTTAAGGGGCAGAATCTCACTCACATGAGCCAGCGTGGTATCCGTCCATTGCGGCAGGATTTTCAGATGGTCTTTCAAGATCCTGCGGAATCGTTGGATGCCCGGATGGCGGTGGGTGAATTGGTTGCTGAACCGCTCATCATTCAGGGGATTGGGAACCGGGTTTATCGGCAGGAGAGGGTGGCCGAGCTTCTGGACCGGGTGGGTTTGCCGGGGAACGCCGCGGGAAAGTTCCCCTTCGAATTCTCAGGCGGGCAACGCCAGCGCATTGGGATTGCCCGTGCCCTTGCCCTCAATCCCGATCTCCTTGTCTTGGATGAACCGGTTTCCGCTCTCGATGTGTCGGTTCAGTCGCAGGTCATGAATCTTCTTCTAGAATTACAGCGTGACTTTGAGATGTCCTATCTTTTCATCGCGCATGATCTCGCGGTGGTGAAGCACATGAGCGACCGGATCGCGGTCATGTATTTGGGGAAGATTGTCGAACTTGCGCCCGCTGATACCATCTACAAAAACCCCCTCCACGCCTATACCAAGGCGCTTCTTTCGGCAATTCCGGTTCCCGACCCCACGGCGAAGCGCGCGCGAGTGGTATTGGCAGGAGATGTCCCCAGCCCGATCAACCCGCCTGCCGGTTGTGCCTTCGGGCACCGTGTCAATCACCCGAAATACGAGGAAAGCATCGGACAAGAGCTTCCATTCGAGGAGATTTCCCCGGGACACTGGGTCCAGAAATGCCCGTGTTGTCTTGCCTAGCGCTCCCCTCTAGATCAGTTGAGCCACGCAGAACTTCGACCAAGTTTCCAGCGACTCGTGAAGTGATCCTTTGAGGTCGGCAGCGGATTGGAAAGCAAGGTTGGCGAGGGCATCCTCAGCCGAAGTGACGTCCTTGCTTTCGAGGTCGAAGATGTGGACGACGCCGAGGTGAACTTTGCCGACGTCATTGCTATCGTCATTTAAAAGCGCCACGATTCTATTTTTATGGCCCCCGGTGATGTTGAGCTCTTCGTCAATTTCTCGTTCCACGCCCGCGAGATAAGTGTCACGGCCAAGCGGATCGGCCCGTTCATCGTTCGGATTGATATGCCCGCCAACCCCGACCGAGCCCTGGGCATGGAGCCGGCTTTCACCTCCGCTTTTCCCGCGGGTGTAGTGCAAGTAAGACCCCTCGTGGTGGAAGAGAGCATAGGGAATGATTTGCTTGAAGGAAGGATCCTCCTCGGCTTCGCCACGGTCCATGAAGAAGTTATTAGCGGGGTCAAGAATGGCCTCGAGATAACGAACGACGTCGGTTTCGATCCCCTGAAAAGAACCGAGCTCGTTGAACAGTTCACGTGAGATGACGAGGATTTCCTCGCCTTTGTAGTCGCGCATGCCGGGAGTCTGTCAGGTGTCGAGAGGGCTGTCCAATCTTTGAAAGAGTGCTTTTGTGAAAGCTTGCTTTGAAGATCCTTGCTCGCCGGTCCGAATGTCCTAGGGTGGTGGAACGATGAAACTGCCACTTACTTTTGCTCCGTTGATCGTTTTCGTGATCGCTTCCTCATTTTTACTTGTCGGGTGTTTTGAAGATGAGGAAGCCAAGCTGAAAGATCTTGAGGACGAGTTGAAGATACTCGTCTTTGATGAAACGCGGGCGAGGGAGTTTCTCGTAAAGGCTCAGGAAGAGTTGGCCCGATATGAGAAGGCTCGGTCTGATTTGGGTAAGACCGAAGTGATCGGAGGGGAACTGGAGACGCTGCGGAAGGAGCTGGAGGTCGTGACAAAGGAATCGGATGAATTGAAAGCATCCTTGGAATCCACGTTGAGTGAATTCGAGCAGAGTCGGGCCGATCACCGCATCAAGGTACGCCAAGAAATCATCGGAAAGGAAGTCGATCTTTCAGAAGCGAAAGGCGAGGGATACGAGAGCGTCCGAGTGCTTTCGGTGACACCTCTCGAAATTCGGATTTACACCAGTTCCGGCCCACAATCGGTTCCTGTCGAAAGCTTGCCAACCGCTCTAAAGGAGAGTCTGGAGATGGATGAAGAGGAGGGAGCCGCTTTTCGTGAAAAGCAGGCGGCAAATGCCGAGTTGAGAGCGCAGAAATACGAGGACTGGAAAAAGGGACTTACGGAGCGAAAGGAGGAAACTGCCCAAAATGAGATCGTGCAACGGCTCAAGAATATCCAGTCAGAGATCAATGGATTGGAGAAGAAAATCAACCTCAGGACGAATAAGATCATGGATTTGACATCACGTGCCTCGCAGTGGGAGCGGAATTGGGCCAAGGAGAACAACAAGGCGAGGCGCGCAAAGGCCGAGAAATATTATCAACACTACCGTGACCAAGCGCAGCTCGTGACGGATGAAAACTCCAATACCTACCTCGTGATCTTCCGGCTCCGGGCGGAGATGGAGGACTTAAAGGCGATGAAAAATCCCGGCAAATGACCTCCTGCTTTAGGAGGCTGCTTTCACGAAGTCGGCCACTTTTTGAGCGTCACCATCGGCAGCCCAAACATGGCGCAGGAAATCGCCCGGATGGATTTCGCCATGATCACCGAGGAATTTGCGATCGCCGCCACATCCGAACATCATGTCAGGATGAAGTTCACCCCGGAGTTTAGCTTCGGCCTTGGCAATGATGCGGGGAAGGTAAGAGAGCCCTCCAAATTCGTCGCCAAAAGAGGGGACGTCGGAGCGGGCGATTTCCTTGTCGCTCGTCACCCCGTTTTGGGCAACCAAGAAATAATCCCGTCGAACTGAGGCGACAAGAAGAGCGGTTGATTCGGCTGGAACGCCTTCATCAGCGAGATCTTCGACAAAGTCAAAGAGTTCGCGCGGCTTGGAGCCGATGCTCGCGAGGAAGGAGAGATCACTCTCGGTGTAGTAGCTCGTGAAGGCAGAATTACCGCCTTGGTATGCCGAAAGACAGCGGCGGAAGAGTTCGAGAAATTTTTCGTTCCAAGTCATAAAGGAAGTTTTGCAAGGGAAGGACGAATGTCAATGGGAGGTCTTTCTGAATGAGGGTAGAGTTTGACTTGGAGTGCGAAATGTTCACTCTACGCGGCATGACCAAATATTCTATTTTTGCTCTGATGGCACTCGCCACTGTTTCCTGTAAGAAGGCGGGCGATTCGGTGGAAATGAAGCGATATCAGGAAAAGAAGGCTGAGGTCGAAGCACTTCAGACCGAGCTCAAAGAACTCCGGGTGAAGATCGAGGAAGCCAAGGTGGATCCCCCTGAGATTCCCGTCGAGCAACTGGTGAAAGAGCTCGAAGAAACAAGTGCTGCGGTCGCCAAATTGCAGGGCGAACTCAAAGGGTTGGGCGAGAGCGAGAAGGAGGCGCGTGAAAAGCTGGAGAGTTATCAAAAAAAGTATCCTCTCGGCGGGGAATAGCGTGGGCACAAAAAACCGTTTCGGCGGGATTGCCAAAACGGTCTCGAAAGGTGTTTGACGCAAGTTTACGCGTCGATCTTGCGGTAGGCCGCTACCAGTGCGTCGAGGCCTTCTTGTCCTTTCATACTGGCACCATGCTCCATTCCGATGATTCCGGTGAAGTTCTTCTTACGGAGGAACTTGGTCACGGCGACGTAGTCGAGCTTCCCGGTTCCCGGCTCTTTGCGGCCCGGAGATGCTCCATATTGCACGTAGCTGACTTGGTCCCAAGCGGCTTCGGCATTTTCGATTAGCGTGTCACCGTTCCCGATCTGACCTTCGTGGTAAAAGTCAGCAAGAAGTTTGCAGGACTTACGATCAACAAGTTTGCACAGAAGGTGACCGTCCGCAAATGAACGGATCAAAGGCTCACCTCCCTTGACGTTGTGGGAGAGGGGCTCTTGGGCCATGATGATTCCGTGCTCTTCGACAAGGTCGCAACAGAGCTTCATGTTATCGACGGAGGCCTTGATTTGCTCCTCGCGGGTCATGGACTTGTCACGCGCACCGGGGATCATCGTCATATTCGTTTGGCCGGTAATCTTGGCGACTTCGATGCCTCGCTCGAGTTCCTTTTTGACCGCTTCCTTCTGCTCATCAGTCGGCTTGTTGAACATGGCGCCCGCACCTCCGGTAATGACACAGACACCGAGGTCCATTTTTTTGTCCTTCATGAACTCGGCGATCTTTTCGATGAGTTCGTTCTTTTGGCCCTTGAGCCCGTTATCTTCCCAAGCGCGGAACCCGAGGTCATAGGCAAGCTTGAGTTGGTCGAGGTAGCCCAGTTTCTTGCCCTGACCTCCGAAAAGAAGCCCAGGATGGGGGCCGAACTTTGCTTTAAAAGGAGCTCCTTTGGCAGCCTCTTGAGCGAGGGCCGAAGAACCAGCGAGGGCGAGTAGGGACGCTCCGGTAACTTGAGTGAAATTTCGTCTGTTCATAATGATTGTGGGAATAAGATATCAAAGAGAAGGTCGCCCTGCCAAGGACGAATTCTGCCCCCTTATTGAAAGCACGAGGCTAACGTAAACGGATCCGGTAGAATTTGAGAGATTTGACGCTCTCCGTGGCAGGGGCACTCCTGAAAACAACGATGGGGTTGTCGCCGAAGCCTAGCTCGGCAGAAAGCGGTTCATGATGCTACCGCTCCAAACGGGGATGGAGGTCGGAGAACTGTCCAGGAAATTCTAGGCAGAGACATGAGCGATGAGAGCTTTTGCCGCATCGTGAAAGGCCGCCGAGGCTTTTGATTCGGAAGGGCTGAGGAGCGCGACGGGTTCGCCGCCATCGCACCGTTTCCCGATGATGGGCACGAGCGGGATCCTGCCGAGAAGAGGGACTTTGATCCGCTCGCATTCCCGCTCCGCGCCGCCTTGACCGAAAAGGTGGTAGCGTTCGCCGTGATCGCACTCGAAATACGACATGTTCTCAATCAGGCCCAGAATAGGAACGTTGACCTTCGCAAACATCGAGACCGCCTTACGTGCATCAATCATCGCAACTTCCTGGGGAGTGGTGACGATGACGGCTCCGTCAAGAGACACGGTTTGAACCAGCGTGAGCTGGATATCGCCGGTGCCGGGTGGGAGGTCAATCACGAGGACATCGAGTTCTCCCCAGGCGACCTGTTGCAAAAACTGTTGGGTGTAGCGGTTGGCCAGCGGGCCTCGCACGATCACCGGGGAATTGTCGCTGAGGAGAAAGCCCATCGACATGAGCTTGAGACCGTGGGCTTCGATTGGGATGATGCGATCCTGGTCATCGGCTTGTGGCTGTTGGTTTGGAACGCCGAGCATCAGTGGGACCGAGGGGCCGTAAAGATCACAATCAAGAAGGCCGACTTTCAGTCCCTGTTGCGATAGGGCAATCGCGAGGTTGCTCGAGACGGTCGATTTACCCACTCCGCCTTTACCAGAACCCACTGCGATGATGTGTTTGACTCCGGGGAGGGAAGAGGCACCGGTCGAGGCTTCTCCCGAAGAGGCCGGGTTTTGGACATCAATCTCAATGCGGACCTTGCTGGGATCGCCGAAAAGAGGGTCGAGCACGGCGTGGCAGTCTTGGAAAATCTGTTGCGGGATCTTGGGGTCCTTTGTCTTGATCTGCAGTTGCACATGGGCTGCGCCTTCCTTGACTTCCGATACCTTCACCAGGCCAAAGGAAATGATGTCTCGTGAGAAGCCGGGGTACTTGACTTGGGAAAGTGCTTTGTTGAGGTCGTCGCTCGTCATGCGCGGATGGTAGCGTTGACCGTCAGGTCCGCTAGTATTTCTTGCGCAAGTGTGACGGAAGAATGCTGAGCTGCTCGCGATATTTTGCGACGGTGCGCCGCGCGACCTTGATTCCCTGCTCGGTGAGAAGCTTCTCGAGCTTTGAGTCCGAGAGTGGCTTGGAGCTGTCCTCGCTACTGATCAGGTCTTGCAAGGCTTCGCGGACACCCTCGTTGGAGACGTCTTTTCCGTCCGCGGTGTGGTAACCGGTTGCGAAGAATTTACGCATCTCCATGAGGCCGTGCGGCGTCTCGATATACTTTCCGGCGACCGCTCGTGAGACCGTCGTGGGGTGCACCCCGATGACTTCTGCGATGTCGTTCATCGTCATGGGTTTGAGATGACGGCTGCCCCTTTCGAGAAAAGGCTCTTGGCGGTCTACAATTTCGCGGGCGATCGCGAGGATCGTTTCCTGTCGCTGATCGATCGCTCTGATTACGGCGCGACCATCGCGGATTTGATTTCGGAGATAGTTACGGGTCTTGCGATCATCGGTGGAGCCGGACAAGAGATCCTTGTATTCGTCGTTGATACGCAGCCGGGGGAGATAGCTGCCGGTCAAAGTGGCGATCCATTCGCCGTCACCGCTTTCCTTGATTTCAACGTCGGGCTGAACATAGGGATTTCCATTGCTTTGAAAACGGGAACCGGGGGACGGGTCGAGGGTGCGAATGTGGGTCACCGCTTCGATAATGGTGTCGATTGGCAAATGGAGTTTCTTGGCAAGCTGCGGGAAGTGATTTCGGGCGACCTCGCCAAGGTATTCGTCGACGATTTCAGCTTCAAGTCCTGCGCCGAGGCCGAGGAAGTCTAATTGCAGAAGGAGGCATTCCCTCAGGTCGGCGGCCCCAACGCCCGGAGGGTCGAAGCTTTGGATGGTGGCCAAGGCATCTTCGAGACGGGTCAGCGGGATCTGAAGTCGTGCGGCGAGTTCTCCGAGGGGAGCATCGAGATAGCCGTGCTCGGTGAGGTTTCCGATCACGATAACGGCATCCGTTTGCGCCCGTTCCTTGAGCCCGCTTTCGCGGACTTGCTCGGTGAGATGTTCCTGTAGGGTGAGGGGCGCGACGATGGAATTATAGAAATGCTCACGAGCCTCAACGGTGTCTTGGCTCATTCCCTGATTACGGCGCTCCATGATCGCGAGCTCCCGCGCGTCATCGTCGTAAGTCTCTTGCCAATCGTCGTAGTTGTCGGAGTCCTCCTTCTCGGCGTCGGTGATTTCATCAAGCGACTCATGCTCGGTGACATCTTCTAGAACCGGATTGATTTCCATCACCTGACTAAGGAGCTGGCCCAGCTCTAAGGTGTTCGCTTGAAGAATCTCGAGACTCTGGCGCATTTGCGGCGCAAGGGTCTGGTGCTGCGACAGCGACTGGTAAAGTGAAGCATCGGCCATTTCTCAGGAAAGAAATACCCTTTTTTTCCCGGGAGTAAAGAATCTTTAGCATTAAATGTGCCAAATTTGTTTCGTTTCTTATTTTTACGATGTTATGAGTTTCGTGCTGAGCAAGCGCAATAACTCTTATGACTGAAACTGCAGAACGAATTCGCCAAAAGATGGCAGACAAGGGCGTGATGAACTCCGCAACTCTCGCCTTTCTTCGGGCCTATCGATTAATCGCGAGCGGTAGTAAGGGGGAGGTTCCCGAGAAGGAAATCGGCCCGTCTCGATCCGTGGTTAATTATGAGTCACTTAAGGCCGTCTCCGAATTTGAGGCCGACCTCTTGGCCAAGACCGTTGTGATCAAGCTGAACGGGGGGCTTGGAACGAGCATGGGATTGGAGAAGGTGAAAAGCTTGCTCGAAGTCAGGCCAGGTGTCGCTTTTCTCGATCTTATGGCGCGGCAGATCCTCTCGCTGAGAGCCGCAACACGTGGGGACGTCCGTTTCCTGTTGATGAACAGCAATGCCAGCAGTGATGACACTCAGGACTACCTCCGTACGTCGGTCCCCGAGTTGGGCAATCCTGCCGACCTGGAGCTGCTCCAAAACTGGGTTCCTAAATTAGAGCAAGAGACCTTGGAGCCCGTGAGTCATTCCGCCAATCCGGATCTCGAATGGTGTCCTCCGGGCCATGCCGACGTCTACCCGACGCTCGAGGGGAGTGGCTGGCTCGACCGGCTTTTGGAAGAGGGCGTCAAGTATGCCTTTATTTCAAATAGTGATAACCTAGGGGCAGTGCTTGACCCGACTCTTCTTTCATATTTTGCGCATGGCGAGGCACCATTCTTGATGGAAGTGACCCGCCGAACCGAGTCCGATAAAAAGGGAGGCCACCTTGCCACTCGCAAATCAGACGAGCGGCTTCTTCTCCGCGAATTGGCTCAGTGCCCGGAGGCTGATCTCGAATCCTTCCAGGATATCAATCGTCACCAGTTTTTTAATACCAATAATATTTGGGTGAATCTTGAAAAGCTCAAGCAAGTGATGACAAAGACCGGCGGAGTGCTCGAACTCCCGGTGATCCGTAATGGCAAGACTGTCGATCCACGTGACTCCTCGACCACGCCGGTCTATCAACTCGAGCAAGCGATGGGCTCCGCCATCGAGTGTTTTGAGGGCTCTGCTGCGGTCAACGTGCCACGCTCGCGCTTCGCTCCGGTGAAGGGCACAAGCGATCTTTTTGCTCTTCGTTCCGATGCCTATGAAGTGGGCGATGATGGCCGAGTGCAATTGGTAGCTTCACGCGAGGGAAGGCCCCCAATCGTTCATTTTTCCTCGGAGTATAAACTCGTTGATGCGCTTGCCGGACTGGGCCAGCCCTCCTTGCTTGAGGCCGTGGAATTAAGCGTTTCGGGACCGGTGACTTTCGCGGAGGGAGTCGTCATCAAAGGAAAAGTCGCTGTCATTAATGCTTCCGATGAAACGAAAATCATCCCGTCAGGTCTCTACACAGATCAAGTGATCACCCTGTAAAAAGCACTCCTCCGATGTCATTTTTGTCACAAGAGAGTTTGCTTCTTGTCAGGTGACAGCGTTTCCTTCATTTCGCCTGCGCCCATGAGTGAATTAGACCTAAAAATCCTTTCGACCGACTACAAGGCTCTCATCTTCGATCTCGACGGCACTTTGGTCGACTCCATGCCCGCGCACTTCAAAGCGTGGTGCAAGGCTCTTAAGAAGCAGGGGCACCAAGGGGTCTTTCCAGAGGATGTTTTTTACGCCATGGGCGGTCGCCCGACCCGTGACATCGTGGAGGTCCTAAACGGCGAACAAGACCTTGGTCTCGATCCTGAGGAGGTCGCCTACGCCAAGAAAAAGGCCTTTCTCAAGAATCTCGATTCAATCGAGCTCATTCCCGAAGTGGCGAAAATCGCGGAGGAGCACCGTGGCAAAGTTCCCATGGCGGTGGCCAGCGGCGGAGGGCGTATCGTCGTGGAAAAAACCCTGCAACACCTGGGGATTTCCGATTGGTTCGATGAAGTCGTGACCGCTGATGATGTGAAGCATGGCAAACCTGCTCCCGATATTTTTCTGGAAGCCGCTTCCCGTTTGGGAGTGGATCCCAAGGACTGCGTCGTCTTCGAAGATGCTCGTCCTGGAATCATCGCGGCCCGGGCCGCTGGCATGGAAGTGGTCGTGGTCCCGACTCATCTTCATCTCGACTGATTTGAAGAATCGCATTGTATGAGTCATCTCGAATTATCGCGCGACCTTTTCATGGATGCCGGGGGGCACGTCGAGATGAAAAAGGCGCGTGCCATTCATCGGGATGGTGGGGTCAAGTCGGCCGAGTATCAAAATGGCATCCTCGCCGGTGAGACGCGAGTGAGCGGCAAGATCAAGCGGGTGAGCATGGAGATCATCTCGCGCACCCACATGGAGAATCACTGCACCTGCCTCATGGTGCGCCAGGATGGGCGAGTCTGTGCCCACGTCATGGCGATCGGGTTGGAGGTCATTGATCCCTTGCTGAAAGTCGCCGAGCCGGCCACCGTGTCACTCGAAGATAAATGGCCCACTTTATCAGAAACCGGCATTCCGCTTTCACTGCAGGTTATGCTGCCCTTGAAGGTCGAACCGTCGTGGCAACGCGGTCAACTCATGACCGGATTTGGGGTTTTGCTCAATGGTGAGGAGTTGCTTCTGACTGCTCTCCCGGATGGAGATTATCAGGTCGATTCGCACGATGAAGAATTGTGGCGTGTCCTCCGTGAAATCTTTCCCGGAGAACCGCCGGGAATCGTCAATTTTCCTCGCGAACAATTCACGCAACTCCTGGAAGGGATGGCGGGGCACCCGCGGATCCGATTTGGGAAAAGGGAAGCGGCCGTCATCACCACCCGACCGGTCAGAAGGCCGCTTCGACTTAAGGGCGAACGCGTCGTGGCCACCGCGGGGAATCTCGGAGCATGGCAGTTAGATGAGACGGAGTTCTATCCGCTCGCGCCGGGTTTACCCTCCAAATATTCTGCGGTCCTCGGGCCTGGCTTGCGGATCAGTGCGGCCAATGCCCGCTTCGTTCTTGGGAAGTTGGAGCAGTGGTTCGACGTCCCCGATGCCCTCTGGGATTCGTTGCCAGAGGAGGGGACTCCCGAGATTACCGTCATCCTTGAAGGTTCGCTCCGCCATCTCGAAGCCCGCCTTGAATTCCGATACGATGGCAAGAAAGCCTCGTGTGAAAAGGGTGAACCGCAAGTGGTCGGAGAGCTCCTCACCAGTCTCTCGAAGGAGCAAGCCGTCATCGCTTTTTTCCAGGACTGGGGGTTCGAGGGGCCCGCCAAAGGGGGGCGCATGGCTCTGCGTGACCGGGAGGAAATTCTCAAGTTTCATGCTTTCTCCGACCTGCCTACCACGTGGCGGGTTGAGAAAGGGGAACGTTACCAATCCGCCGCCGCGCAGGTCGTGGCGGTGCGCCCGGAATGGCAATGGCAGGAGACGGGCCGCGATTGGTTTGCGGTGGCAACCCGCTTCCAAGCCGGAGGTCAGGAAATCAACTCCGACGAGATCCAGCGCATGCTCCGCATGGGAAGTTCGGAACACCCTTTCGGGCGCGGTAAGATCGCGGTTATCGATTCCGACTTCATCGAGGAGGTCAATGAAACCCTTACCGACTCAGAGGCCAGTCAAAGTTCACCGGGAGTTTTCGAAGTGAGCGCCGCCCAAGCGGCCTTCCTTAGAACAAGCGCCCGTGATTTTGGGATGGCGGTTGAGGATGATGCCGAAGTGCAACTCGATCTCCCCGAAATCTTAAGACCTTATCAGGCCATCGGAGTTCGCTGGATGTACCGTCTCACCGAACTCGGCATGGGAGGCATATTAGCGGATGACATGGGCCTCGGTAAGACCTTGCAGACGCTCACCTTGATCGAGAAGCAAGGCGGGCAGGCCTTGGTCGTTTGTCCCTCGTCGCTCATCTTTAACTGGGCCGCCGAAGCAAAAAAGTGGGTGCCCGGCCTCTCGGTCGCGATCCACGTAGGGCCCAAACGCGGCGATATTCCCGAGGCTGACATCGTCATCACGAGCTACGCCATTCTTCGTATCGATGCCAAAAAATTCCACGCTCGCGAGTTTGACATCGCGGTCCTTGATGAAGCCCAGCAAATCAAAAACCCCGAAGCGCAAATTTCAATCGCGGCTCATCGCCTCAAGGCCAGCCATCGCTTCGCTCTCTCTGGAACCCCGGTCGAGAACTCCCTTTTGGATCTCTGGTCCATCATGCAATTCGCGCTTCCCGGTTATCTCGGTCCACGAAAAGCCTTCATCGAGCGCTTCGAAAAACCCCTGCGCAGCGGGGGTGATCCCGCCTTGGCCCGACGCCTCGCCCGGCGTCTCAAGCCCGTCGTTCTGCGCCGTCTTAAAACGGAGGTCGCGAAAGATCTGCCCGACCGCATTGAGCAGGTCCGCTACTGCGATCTCGCCCCGAAACAAGCCTCGATCTACCGCCAGCTTCTTCAAGAAAGCCGCACGCAAGTCGAGGCTGCCGACGATGGCCGCAAGCGCATGGTCGCTCTCACCGCGCTCCTCAGACTCAGACAGGCGTGCTGCGATCTCCGCCTCCTCCCGGGGCTCAAAGTGGCCGACAAAGACGCCGGGGTGAAACTCGACGAACTGGAAGAACTTCTCGCCGAAGCAGTCGCGGGAGGTCACCGCGTTCTGATCTTCAGCCAATTCGTGCAACTCCTCCAAGGGGTCGTTCCCATCCTCCTTGGGAATCAATGGGACTATTGCTATCTTGATGGTTCCACCAAGAAGCGTGCTGAAGTCGTTGAGCGTTTTCAAGAGGGAAAAGCGCCTGTTTTCCTCATCTCTCTCAAGGCCGGTGGCGTTGGCCTCAATCTCACCGCCGCCGATACCGTTATCCACCTCGATCCTTGGTGGAACCCCGCCGTCGAGGCCCAGGCCACCGACCGTGCACATCGCATTGGCCAGAAAAATGTCGTCACCAGCTATAAGCTCATCACCCGGGGAACAGTCGAAGAAAAAATCCTCGCTCTTCAAGAGGAGAAAAAGAAGATGATGGCAAGCGTCCTTGACGGTGAAGCCGCCCTCGTCCCGGGATTGGAAGAAGATGAATTGATGAGTCTTTTCTCCTAAGGAATGGCGAGGGAAGGAGTGCCATGTCCTCTTTTTCTTTCGGAGTCGTTCCTTAGCTCAGTGACAAATCCACAAGAATCCCACCGCTCTTGCACGATCTTATCGAACGTTGAGGTTTGAGCGCTGGCGTGCGGAGCGTCCTAGTAATGGGAAAGGGTTCCTGGAGGCCGTTCCGCTAGGCATTCTCAATGAGATCGCGGGGGATTCCGCGAAGGGCAAGGACGCGGACGATCGCTTCCTCGATGAGGTTCGCGGGGCATGACGCGCCGGCCGTGATGCCGATTGTGGCTTCGACATTATCGAAGCCGGCAAGGACATTGGGAGCTGAGACTTCCGAGTTCTGCTCAATATCGAAGTGAACCACCGTTTCGAGTGATTCGAGACAAGAGGAATCGCGGATAAAATAGGTGGGCAAGTTTTCGTTCCCAATTTCAACGAGGTGGGCGGTGTTTGAGCTATTGTAGCCACCGACAACGAGTAGGAGATCCATGTGCTTGTTGAGCATGTCGAAAAGTGCGTCCTGCCTTTCCTGGGTTGCCCCGCAAATGGTATCGAACATCTGAAAGTTGCTACTGTCGCCGTCGCGGTCAACGATGGCCTTGCGAATGCGGCGCTGAATTTCCTCGGTCTCGCTCTTCAGCATGGTTGTTTGGTTGGCAACGCCAATTTCCTTGAGATGAATCTGCGGGTCGAAGTCGTCGGAGACCGCTTTGTCAAACCTGGTAAGGAAGTCTTTGGAGTCTCCGCCGTTGCGGATGAAGTCGCAGACGTATTCAGTCTCATCCAGAGTGAGCACGATAAGGTAGTGCCCCTTGCCATCCTCGCCAGTGGCGCGGGAAGCGGTGGCGCGCGTCTCTTCGTGACCGCGTTTTCCGTGAATGAACGAAGTGACGCCACTCTTGGCGTAGGTGCGGACGCGGCGCCAGACCTTCATGACATCGCCGCAGGTCGTGTCGATGATGTGACACCCTTGTTGTTCGATCTTTTCGGTGAAGGAAGTGGGTGCGCCAAAGGCGGGGACGATGACGACATCGTTCTCGGTCAGAAGGTCGTATTCCGCGGTCACTTCCTTCCAGGGAAGGGAGGTGATAGCCATGTCGGCGAGTTGTCGGTTGACCTCGGGATTGTGAATGATTTCGCCAATCAAAAAGATCCGCTGGTCTGGAAAGACGCGGCGGGAGGCGTAGGCCAGATCAATCGCGCGCTCGACTCCATAGCAGAAGCCGAACTGCTCGGCGAGGCGGATGGTGGTCTTGCCAATCGTCAGGGAACCACCGCGATCGCGGAGTTTTTCGACGATCGGCGAGTGGTAATGTTTCTCGACCTCGGCCTGGACGAGGGTCATGACGTCGGGTCTCCGGACGTTCACTCGTTTCTTTTTCTTGGGCTTGGCAGCTTCACTCATGAGGGGGACTTACTCCGATTCCGCGTGACCGCCAAATATTTATTGTTTTTCGGAAGGGTAAAAGGAGCAGGGTTAAAATGGCGATGAAGACAAATTGGAGCCAAATCAGGTAGATCGGCCAATCTCCCATGTGGTCGAGAGGGGAGCTGACTTCTGGTTTTTCCAAGAGAAAGCCGAAATTGGTCCCGAGGGATAGATTGATCGTAAAAGCTACGATGAAGTAGACCTGGGTCCACAGGATGACTCGGGGGACAACTCCGGGCCTGGGCCGCCACTTTAGGGCGAGTGGGAGATAGAGGGCCACAATGACGACAACACCATGATGAATAAAGAAGCTCCAAAACATGGGGTGAGGGCAGTCCCAGCCTAGATTGGGGGTGATGAGCCCCTGCATCGTTCCGGCGAGGCCCCAGCAGTAGGTGAGTTCGCAGAGAAGGGGTTTTTGGGTCAAAATTCCAAAGCCTGCGGTGAGAACGGCGATATCGCAGAGGTGAATAGGGATGAGGTTATCGAGGGGTTTTTCGAAATCGAGGCTGGCGAGGACCAGTTGATTGATCGGGAAAACCATGAGGCAGATGAAAGCGAGAAGCGCCCTCGGCCAGAGGAACTCCCTCCGTCCGGCATAAATGCAGATAAAAGCGATGAGGGCAATGGTTGCGACGGTGAGACCATGAGAGGTTCCGAAGAGAGGCATGAGGATGACTCTAAATGATTTTTTTCAATGTGGACAGGGCATTGACCGGAGGCGCGGTTTCGCCTAAACCCTGCCCGCGACCATGTCCCAGCCCACCATCATTTACACCCAGACCGACGAGGCACCGTTTCTCGCGACCCAGTCCCTCCTTCCCATCATCAAGGCTTTTACGAAGTCCTCGGGAATCGAAGTTGAGACCCGTGATATCTCCTTGGCGGGACGGATCATCGCTAGTTTTTCGGACCGACTCACCGAGGAACAGCAGATTGGTGATCACCTTTCCGAGTTGGGCGATCTCGCCAAAACTCCGGAAGCCAATATCATCAAGCTTCCTAATATCAGCGCTTCGGTCCCACAGCTGAAGGCTGTCATTGCTGAGTTACAGAGCCACGGCTATGCCCTCCCTGACTACCCCGAGAATCCCGGGAATGCGGACGAAGAAGACGTCCAATCTCGCTACGATAAGGTGAAAGGGAGCGCGGTGAATCCGGTTCTTCGCGAGGGGAATTCCGATCGTCGGGCTCCGAAGGCGGTGAAGGAATACGCCCGTGCCCATCCTCACTCGATGGGTGCCTGGAGTGCTGATTCGAAGACCCGGGTGGCGACGATGAGGGGAGATGATTTTGCTTCCAATGAGAAGTCGGTGACGGTCGAGGACGCAACGACGGTGAAGATCGAGCACACTGCGACCGATGGCACGGTGACCGTTCTTAAGGAAGGGATTGCCCTGTTGGAAGGCGAGATTATCGATGGCACTTCCATGAGTAAGAGCGTGCTGGTGAGCTTCCTCGAGAAGCAGACTGCGGCGGCCAAGGAGGAGGGGCTTCTCTACTCACTCCACCTGAAAGCCACCATGATGAAGGTTTCGGACCCCATCATTTTCGGGCATGCCGTGGAGGTTTATTTTAAAGACGTCTTGGAGAAGCATGCGGCTGTTTTGAGCGGATTGGAGATCGATTTTAAAAACGGCTTCGGAGATTTGGTGTCTAAAATCGAGACTCTTCCGGCTGATCAAAAGGCGGCCATTGAGGCGGACCTTGCCGCGACCTATGAAGCTGGACCTGATCTCGCGATGGTGGATTCCGACCGCGGGATCACCAATCTCCATGTTCCCAGCGATATCATCATCGATGCTTCGATTCCGGCCATGATTCGTAATTCGGGACAGATGTGGGATAAGGATGGCAAGGTTCAGGACACCATCGCGATCATCCCGGATAGCTCCTATGCTGGGGTTTATCAGGCCACGATTGAATTTTGTAAGAAGCACGGGGCCTTTGACCCGACCACGATGGGGACGGTTCCCAATGTCGGGCTCATGGCGCAGAAGGCCGAGGAATATGGCTCGCACGACAAGACCTTTGAAATGCCGGTGGCCGGAACGGTCCGGGTGGTTGATGCTTCGGGGGCCATCTTGATGGAGCATGAAGTCGGCGAAGGCGACATCTGGCGGGCTTGCCAAACGAAGGATGCGCCCGTTCAGGACTGGATCAAGTTAGCGGTGAATCGCGCGCGTGCGACCGGGTCGCCGGCGATTTTCTGGCTCGATGAAGATCGGGCCCACGATGCGCAACTAATCGATAAGGTCGGCACTTATCTCGGAGAATACGATATCGAGGGATTGGATCTGAGAATCTTGAATCCGGTTGAAGCGACCGAGGTTTCCTTGGAGCGTCTCAAGGCGGGAGAAGAAACAATCTCAGTGACGGGAAACGTTCTTCGTGATTACCTCACCGACCTGTTCCCAATTTTGGAAGTGGGCACCAGCGCCAAGATGCTTTCGATCGTGCCCTTGATGAAGGGTGGCGGACTCTTCGAGACCGGAGCCGGTGGCTCTGCTCCGAAGCACGTGCAGCAATTTGTGCAGGAAAATCACTTGCGATGGGATTCGCTCGGCGAGTTCCTGGCGCTCGCGGTTTCGCTCGAGCACATCGGTTCGGACGCGGCCAAGGTGCTGGGTGCAACTCTCGATGATGCCACCACCAAGGTGCTCTTGCAGAACAAGAGTCCCGGACGCAAGTGTGGCCAGCTCGACAACCGGGGAAGTCATTTTTACCTCTCTCTCTATTGGGCCCAGATGTTGGCGGCGCAGAGTGACTCGCCCTCGTTGGCGGCGCAGTTCGGGCCGATTGCCGAGGCGCTGGGAGCGAAGGAAGAGGAAATTGTTACTGAGCTGAACGGCGTTCAAGGAGCCCCGCTTGATATGGGGGGCTACTACGCGCCGGATCTTGCCAAGCTCACGGCGGCGATGCGTCCCAGCGCGACCTTCAATGCCATCATTGATGGCATCTAGATCATCTGACTTCGCCTCCTAACGATTATGAAGCAAGAATTGGCGACCTTTCTCAAAGGCTTTGCGATGGGGGCGGCCAATGTCGTCCCCGGAGTTTCCGGGGGCACCATCGCGCTCATCACCGGGATTTACGAACGGCTCATCAATGCCCTCAAGGCTTTCGATGGTGAGGCACTCAAATTCGGACTTGGTTTCAAGTTTGGGGCGCTTTGGAAGAAGGTGGACGGACTTTTTCTCACGTCTCTCATGCTGGGTGTTGCCCTAAGCATTGTGAGCCTCGCACGGGTGCTGGAGTACGAGTTTGAAAATAACTCGGCGCTCATCTGGTCCGTCTTCTTTGGGTTGATTGCGGCTTCGATTCCTTCCGTGGGGAAAGCGGTGGGAAAGTGGTCTCAGGATGTCGTTGTTCTCTTTGTGCTTGGTGCCGCGATCGCGGTCTCGATGGCCTTTCTAACGCCTGCGGCCCAGAACAAGGACTTTCTCTACCTCGTTTTGTGCGGGGTCGCCGCAATGTGTAGCATGATCATTCCAGGGCTGAGTGGTTCCTTTGTCCTCTTGTTGATGGGAAATTACCGACTTGTTCTTTCGTCGGTCAATGCGCTGACTTCAGGTGATTTTGGTGCCGCTTTTGCGGTGATTCTCCCGGTGGGAATTGGGGCGGTGTTTGGACTGCTGGTTCTTTCCCGCTTATTGAGCTGGTTGTTTCGCGAGCACCACGACAAGGCCATTGGGACCATCACCGGATTTGTGGCCGGATCGTTGGTGATTATTTGGCCATGGAAGGACAAGGTCATCGAGGTCATTCAGAAGAAGGACGGACCCGAAGATAAAATCGTGGGGTTTGAAAACTGGCGATTTCCTGAATTTGGGACGACTGAGTCTTGGATGCAATTGGGCGCGGTTGCTCTCGGTGTTGTTCTGATTTTGATCACCGAGTTTGCGGCGAACCGAAATCAAAAATCATGAAACCTGCAATTGGAATTATCGGAGGAAGTGGGGTCTCGGGCTTTGAGGGGCTTGAGAATGTCGAGGAACGAAAAGTGGAAACTCCGTTTGGAAATCCCTCCGATGTCTTGGTCGGCGGACACTACGAAGGGCGGCAGGTTTGGTTCCTGTCGCGTCATGGTCAGAACCACACCATCTTGCCGACCGAGGTGAATCACCGTGCCAACTTCTGGGCGCTGCGTTCGCTCGGGGTGCGCTGGGTGATCTGCGCGACGGCCGTTGGGAGCTTGAAAGAGGAATATGCGCCTCGCTCGGTGGTTCTTCCCGATCAATATTTCGACCGGACGAGTCAGCGCGCCGAGAACTCTTTCTTTGGTGAGGGTATCGTGGCCCATGTCGGTTTTGCCGATCCTATCAGTGGCGGATTACGGGATATTTTAGCGCAGGCCGGACGTGAGGAGGGCGCTGAGATTCACGACGGTGGAACATACGTTTGTATGGATGGTCCCGCGTTTTCGACGAGGTCTGAGTCCCATTACTACCGCCATTTCGGCTTCGATATTATCGGTATGACAAACCTCCCCGAGGCCAAGCTCGCCCGGGAAGCTGAGATCGCATTGGCGACGCTCGGAATGGTGACCGACTATGATTGTTGGCGGGAGGACGAGGCTTCGGTTGAGGCGAGTTCGGTTGCGGCGCATCTCGCTGCCAATGCCGAGATGAGTGCGCGAATTATCAAGCGGGCGCTTGGAAGGATTCCAGAAGAGGCCGATTGGCCCGAGCATCGATCTCTCGATACCGCGATTTTCACCCCGCGTAAGGCCTGGCCATCAGAGACCGAAGCGAAGCTCGCTCCGATCCTGAACGGTCGTTAGGCTCCGTCTCCTATCGTGGCAGAATGAGGAGTCGCCCGAAGAGGCGGAGACCGGTTGTCGCAGGGGCCGGAGTCCGAAAGGTGTAAGTGACGGTGCCGTCGCCATTGTGGGTTTCCTTTCCATCTTCAAGCACTTCGGTGGCAAGGCCCCATGCACTGAGGTCATGGGAGACTTGCAAGACGATTTCGGCATCGTCGGCGGCGAGATTACGCGGGAAGGTGAGGGCGTAGCGGCCGTTGATATCGATACTCCCGATCAGGATTCCGGTGTTTGGGCTTTCGTCGCTTGTGCCGAGGGCATATTCAGCGAAGGCACTGAAGCCATCATCATCTTGGTCGGCGTTGGTGTCTCCGACGAAGATGGTGGCATCACCCGTTCCCGGATTTCCCAAGGTGTTGACACTCGGTCTCCAGTTTGAGGCCAAGTCTGGAGCGGTCCCTCCGGTGAGGTAAACGAGGCTGGGTCCCTCACCGTTTGAGGACTTCGGCCAAGGTGATTTGTTGGTGTAGGTGATATCGGCGATGACTCCTTCAGATCCTGCCATGACGATACGCTCGCCGTTTCCGGAAAGACCGCTGCCATTGGCAAACTCACCGGCAATCAAGCCCGTGAGACCATTCCCATATCGTTCGGTAATCCCAGCGGTGCTCCTGACAATGAGAGCCCTGCCACCGGGAGCGAGGGCGGTGATCGCGGAGTCGGCAAAATTGAATTCGATTCCGTCGGTGAAGGTGACTTCGGTAAGATCGACACTCATGTTTGAGGGATTGAAGACTTCAAGATATTCGAAGAAGCGATCGCTTGCGAAGCCCGCCACTTCCTCGGCCGCGGTCGGGGTGGCAGGATCATACATGATCTCTGAAATGATCAGGTTTGAGGCATTGGCGACGGTGCCACCGATCACGAAGGTGGCGCGCGTCGGGGCTCCCCATTGCTGGCCGTCATATGATCTCGCGATGACGGTGGTGGTCTCGGTTAGGGTGGTGGTGGAGCCCATGACCGCGGAAGCGGATGGCGTTCCGCCCGTTGCTCTCGGATCGGATCTGTCGAGAGTGTAGTAGACGTTACCGTCGGCAGCAGAGATCGTAAGCTGAAAGTTTTCATCAACTTCGCCGCCGTTTTGATTGAAGCTTGGGGGGGTGAAGAACTGCTCATCGATCCAATCGGCTCGCGCTTTCAGCCAGCCTTTGAGGTGTGAGACTTCACGTTCCCAACCGGAGGTGCCGAGCTGTGCGAAGTTGATGCCTTGAATAGCACCTGGATTGAGGGACCAGCGGGCGAAGTTACGCACCTGGGCTTCGTTGATTTCACCGGTCATCACTTCGATGGTGGCTTCCATGTTGGCCTGGCTGAATTCTCCCGCCCTCAAGTCATACCAACGATCAATGATTTTTTGGAAGACTTCAGGTCTGGAAGTTCTGAGCTGGGGGTTGCTCATGTTCCGAACCTGATCATCAGAGGTGGTGAAGCCAAAGAGGAGGCCGAACCATTCGTATTCGCGATCAAACCAAGTGAAGCTGGTGTCCGAGGTGTTGGCCTCCCAGCGACGAGGATCGTCATCGCGGGCATCGCGTGATCCCATCGTCCGGTCGTAGTCCCAGATGGGACCGGCAATGATTTTATCACTCCGGTCCTTATAGAAGAATTGGCTAAGTCTTCCCCAGTCCGGGTCCATCGTGAGGAGGTTGAGCCAGAAGTGGTCGACAAAGGAATCGACATCAAGGTAGTCGGAATAATGGAGCCCGGTTGTGGGGTGGATGCCATTGGAACTTCGCAGGGCGGCGGTGACTTCGTTGGTGTGTGTCGTGAGGTAGGATCTCTGGGGCGAGGTGATATCCAAACCATCGGGGTCGACAAAGACCATGGCCCGCTGGAAGCCGCTGACGTTGAAAGTGGGCTCGCCGGGATCAGGCCGATCGTTTTTAAAGATGTAACCTCCGCTTCTTTCTTCTAGGGAGTTTTCCCAAGGATCAAGCCCGGCGATATCGACTCGATTGTCATTCGGTTCGATCCGCTCCATGAAAGTGTAGATTCCGAAGTAGTCATTCCCTCCGACTTCGGATCCGCTGATGTCGTTGAAGAGTTCAACGAAGCGGGTTTTTACGGCCCACTGACCGACTTGGTTGCTGAGGTCATAAATAAAGGGATTACGAATGAGCGAATAGTCGAAGGTATAGCGGGCATTGAGGATCCAATCGGCCTCCGGGGCAAGCCCGAGAGGCGCGATATCTTGATCGAAATCGTCTTCATCCCAGCTTTCAAAGGACATGCCGTACTTCGGGAAACCGGCCGAGCTGGAACCACGTTTCCGGTATCCCCCACGAGTCGAGACGGCAGGTGTTCCTCCCAGCGTCGTTCTTCCGGTTTCAGGATCGGGCTCGTAGATGAGCATGAAGGTGTCCTTGCGCGTGGTGGCAGAGGTCCCTGGAGGGCCTCCTTTGCCAAAGGTGGAGAGGAGGACGACGGGAAGGTCTGAGGAAAAGCCAGCATCATCGGCGGCGATCTTCATATAGCCCTCGGTTCTTCCGGGGCCGGGGAGGGATCCGATTGAAAAGGCTTTGGTGCGAACGAGGGTAGAACCCGCGATCTCGATGGGCCCATCATATGCCGTTGAAGCTGCGGTGACGTCATCGCCATCAATGGTGTAGCGAATCGTTGCTTCTGGTTCTGCGACAGAGAGTGCGAGCTGAAAATCTGCGGTGAAGGCACGGCTGGTGATCTCGAATTGAACCTCGGATGGTGGCTCTAATGCCGGGGCTCCGTTGGCGTTTCCAGGAGTCGGAACTTGGAAATATCCCCGGGGAAAGGGAGGTGTCAAATTCTGGACATTGGCGTCAAGTTCAGAGATGAAAATGAAATCATTACTGCCGGTGGTGCCATTCATGGCCTGAATTGCGAGGATGTTTTCGCCCGCTACGAGTCTGCCGGTGATGTCGAGGATGGCGGTATCGTATTCGTCGCCTGGCATAACTTCCTGACTTCCCTCGGCGTCGGAATCGAAGGCGAGGGCCCCTGGGGGCTCGTTTCTCGAAGCGACTTCCACGCCATTCAGATAAGCGACAAACCCATCATCAATTTTAACCTTAAGGGTCAAGGCCGTAACTTCTGCAGGGTCGATCAGTTGAAAGGGGAAGCGAAGGTAGATACTGGCATTGATCCCGCGCATGATGGCTTCGGTGTCACCATTGGCGGAGATCAGGCTGCCAACGGCTCCGTTATATCCATAGCCGATGGCCGATGACGATAACGTCCAGGCGGAGTCATCGAACCCCGGCATCTTCCAGTCGTCTCCAATTTCCGATGAAGGAACGTAGTAGGTGAGTGGTGCTCCAAGGGGGAGGATAGTGGCCTCCAAAATCGGGCCGCCATTCCCGAGGCCATAGGAAATATCTCTGATTTGAGGAGGATACCCGGGGGCGAACTCGTCTGCTATCGTCGTTCCGTCCGGTTTCACCAGCGCGAGATACTCTCCGCCTGCGTTCAGGTTGAAATTGGTGTGCAGAAAGCTGACGTTGGTCTTGCGATCCTTACCTGTTGCAAAGACCCGGAGGTGGCCCCCCGCAGGGAGCGTGACGCTTGGGAAGATCCATTTTGACAAGATGTCGGCATCGTCCGTCAGCGCATATCCAGAGAGATTGACGGTCGAATTATCGGGATTATAAAGCTCGATCCAATCAGCGGGGAAATCATCTTCATCCTTAATTCCGGCGCCGGAGTTAATGGCAAGGAACTCGCTGATGATGACCTCAGCCCTGATTGCTGGGAGAAACAGAGAGAGGGCCGCCAGCAGGAGAAGACGAAGGAGCGATGTTTTGGGTGATGGTAGCATGAGTGGGTGAAACGCGTTCTGTCTAACTAACAGGAGAACACGATCCACTTCCAGCGATAATACGCGCCGATGACCACTAAAGAGTGACTCCGGTAGCGTAGATGACACCTCCAGTCTCGCGCATCGCTTGCATGACACCGGGTTCGAGAGGGGCGTCCAACTCGATCACGGTGAGAGCACTTCCTTCGGAGCTATTGCGCGCCAATGAGAGATTTGCGATGTTGGCTTGGGCATTTCCAAGTGCGGTACCTATTACCCCAACCATCCCGGGGCGGTCATCGTTCTTTACGATCAGAAAATGACCCTTGATGTTGATATCGACGTAGAGCTTGTCGATTTCGACGATCCGTGGGGTTTTCCCAATCACGGTCCCGGAAACTCGATAGCGGACATCCCCTTTCTTGAGCTCGGCAACGATGAGTTCGCTATATTCGGTGGCGGCATTGATCGTCGATTCGATGACATCGAGCCCCATTTCCTTGGCGACCCCTGGCGCGTTGACGATGTTGACTTGTCCGTCACAGCGGGCGGCCTCAAGGAAGTTTGAGAGGACGCTGCGTGAGATCAAGGCAGTGTCCTTTTCGGAAATCGGACCGTGGTAAGAAACGCGGAGTGAGTCGGGATTGTCCGGACCAATCTTGGCAAGGAGCTTGCCGAGAGCTTTTGCAATATCAATATAGCAACCGAGTTCGCTGAGGGCCGCAGCATCCATCGAGGGCATGTTGATGGCATTCCGGATCTCTCCAGTCGCGCAGAAATCGCGAATTTGTTCGGCGACTTGAATCCCCACGTTTTCCTGGGCTTCGTTAGTAGAGGCTCCGAGGTGAGGGGTGAAGGTGATGTGCTTTCCGAGGCTGAAAAGAGGATGGTTGGCGGAAGGAGGTTCTTCTTCGAAGACATCAAGTCCACATCCGGCGATGTGACCTTGATCAATTGCGGCCTTCAATGCGACCTCATCAATCAAACCACCCCGTGCGCAGTTGATCACAAGGGCGCCCTGATTCATGAGGGCGAGTCGTTCGGAGTTCAGAATGTGTTTGGTGTCCTCAGTCATGGGGACATGTAGCGTGACGACATCTGCTCCCGTGAGGGCCTCCTCCGGGGTGCTGGCAAGGCGGACCTTCATTTCGTCGGCGCGGGCCTGAGTGAGGAAGGGGTCATAAGCGACAATCTTCATATTGAAGGCTTGGGCACGCTTAGCAAACTCCGAGCCGATGCGGCCCATCCCGATGATCGCGAGAATCTTGCCATTGAGTTCGATTCCTTGGAAGGACTTGCGGGCTACCTTAAAGTTACCTGCGACCACTCCGGCATGTCCGAGGGCGATGTTGCGCGCAGTGGCACACATCAAAGTGAAGGCATGCTCGGCGGTTGAGATGGTATTACCGGTGGGGGTGTTCATCACGATCACGCCGTGGGCATTGGCAGCCTCACGATCGATATTGTCGACGCCCACTCCAGCGCGTCCGACGGCCTTGAGCTTGGGCGCGGCAGCGAAAACCTCGGAAGTCACCTTGGTTTGAGATCGCACGATGAGGGCATCGTATTCCCCGATGATTTCGAGGAGTTCATCCGGGGTCAATCCCACCTTAAAGTCGGCGGTGATATCAGGATGGGCATTGAGAAGCTCAACACCCTTTTCAGAAATAGGGTCGGAAACCAGAACACGGCTTGGCATAGGGTGAGAGGCGGTAACGCAGAGATGGATTGAAAGCAAGGGTGACCCACTTGAAAAGCTGATTCTATCGGAAGTGGCGGGAAAGGTCGGTGTTGTTCTTTTCTGACAAAAGGAGGGCCGGATTTACTGATCAAGCTTGCAGTTTCGGATCAGGAAAGGAAAAGTCCGCTCCTCATGTGCGACAATCCGAATATGCGAGAGTTTTCCTCCAAGGTGCTCGATGGCCCCGATCGTGCCCCCAGCAGGGCGATGCTTTACCCGGTGGGGTTTACCAAAGATGATTTCAAGAAGTCCAAAATCGGGGTCGCTTCGACCTGGAGTCAGGTCACGCCCTGCAACTTCCATATCGATGCCCTCGCTAGGGAATCGGCCAAGGGGGTCGATGCCGCTGGCGGAAAATCGGTGATCTTCAACACCATCACGATTTCAGACGGGATCTCCATGGGCACCGAGGGGATGAAATATTCGCTCGTGAGCCGGGAAGTCATTGCGGACTCGATCGAGACCGTCGTGGGTTGCGAAGGGATGGACGGGTATGTCGCGATCGGTGGCTGCGACAAAAACATGCCAGCTTGCATCATCGCGATGGCGCGCATGAACCGTCCAGCCGTTTTCGTTTATGGCGGCACGATTCTTCCTGGATGCGCGACTTTGAAAGGCGAGGAAAAAGAACTCGATATTGTTTCAGTTTTCGAAGCGGTCGGGAAGCACGCTAGCGGGGAGTTCTCCGATGAAGAGCTGCAGATGGTCGAGGAACAAGCGATCCCCGGACCGGGTTCCTGCGGTGGCATGTATACCGCCAATACCATGGCGAGCGCGATTGAAGCCCTCGGCATGAGTCTTCCCAATAGCTCGGCGCAGACCGCGATTGGCGATGACAAAAAGCGCGATTCCTTCGACGCCGGTGCGGCCGTCGTTCACCTGCTTAAAAAAGGAATCAAGCCCCGGGACATCATGACCCGCAAGGCTTTCGAGAATGCCATCACGGTCGTGATTACGCTGGGTGGATCGACCAATGCTGTCCTTCACTTGCTCGCGATGGCGCACTCGGCCGACGTCGAACTAAGTATCGATGACTTCACTGAGATCGGAAAACGGGTGCCCGTTCTCGCCGACCTCAAGCCGAGCGGTAAGTATGTCATGGCCGAGCTCGTTAAAATCGGTGGCCTGATTCCTCTCATGAAGCTCCTTCTCAAAGAGGGTCTTCTTCACGGGGATTGTCTCACCGTGACGGGTAAGACGATCGCCGAGAACCTCGCCAATTCACCGCTCGAATTTCCCGAAGGACAGGACGTGGTCCGGCCGATGAGCAATCCTGTTAAAAAGGACAGCCACCTGCGAATCCTCTATGGCAACCTCGCTCCCACGGGGTCGGTTGCGAAGATTTCGGGGAAGGAAGGGCTCTCTTTCACCGGTCGAGCACGCGTTTTTGAGTCCGAGGAAGAGGCCATGGTGACCATCTTGAGCGGCAAGATCGAAGCCGGAGATGTCATCGTGATCAGGCTCGAAGGTCCCAAAGGCGGACCAGGAATGCGCGAGATGCTCGGGCCCACCGCGGCCGTGATGGGCCGTGGCTTAGGTGACAAGGTCGCCTTGATTACCGACGGTCGCTTCTCGGGAGGAAGCCACGGCTTCGTAGTGGGGCATATTACTCCGGAAGCCTTTGAAGGTGGGCCAATTGGTCTCCTCAAAGAAGGCGACAGCATCACGATTGATGCTGACAACAACGAGATCTCTACCGATGCCGATTTGGAAGCGCGTCGTCCGGATTGGGTGCAGCCTGCCCCTCGCTATACGCGCGGAGTTCTCGCCAAGTATGCCAAGCTCGTCACCAGCGCGAGTGAGGGCGCGGTTACCGATAAGTAAGCCGCTCGCCTCTTTTTTAGAAACGCAAGGGCTCCTCCGATACCTCGAAGGAGCCCCTTTGTTTTAGAGGTTTTCGTGCCCGGTCAGGAAGATCCTGACATGGCCGACGAAGACCTTGGCATTGATCTCAATCGGCACGCGCCAGGCGTCGTCGGAGAGCCAAACGGTGGCGGTTTTGAGTTTCGGGTAGTGCTTCAGAGACATGTCATCGTCGATTTTTTCAAGGCCGATATTGAGTTTGATGGACTTTCGGCCCATGTGCATTTCCCGACCTAGGACCTTGATTTTGGCGAGGTAGGGCGTGGCGACGGGATGAAAGGGCATGACGACGAGATCTCCGTCCTCGAGAGGCATGCTACGGATTTGGAGCAATCCGCTGAAGAGATCGAGCGAGTGAGGATAGGGGAAGCTCTTGGTTTTCGTCCTTGGGACGCCCTTTTTGGTGTCTTTCTCGGTTCCGGTCACCCCTTTCGAGGTGAAGCGGAAGCTCAGGACATCGACGTCGTCACGCTCCCTTTCAGTTCCTGCGAACATGATGGGGCGCAGCGTTTTTGGGTTAAGAAAGCTGACATAGTTGAATTTGTAGGGAAAAAGAGTGTGCGCCCATCCGGTGCTGCCCCCGTAGGAGCGCACGAGAAAGTGTTTCGGGTAGCGGGGATCTTTTTCTCCGAAAAGAATCTTGAAACTGCCTGCTTTGACTTTGCCATCCCAGGTCATCGCATAGCTGAGCTTTGTGGGCGTAATCTGCTTAAGAGGAGCTTCTTCGGGGATGTTGACGTCTCTGAGCCAGACTGGTTCAGCCCCGAGAGGGAGCGCGAGAGCGATCATCAAAATTAGGGTTGTCATGTGCATTCTACGACCATTTAAGGACTTTTTTTATTCAAAATCTGCCGGAAGGGGATAATTGACGAGTAAAAAGGCGTGACGATTGACTGGGGGAGATTACAACCCTCTCAGCGCATGGGTAAAAAGGTTACTTACCAGGAAGCAGGAGTTGATACCCGAGCCGCCGCGGCTTTGGTGAACGAGATTAAGGCAGATGTCTCTCGGACTCAGAAGCAGCGGAAACTTCACAATTCATTTGGTCTCTTTGCAGCGGCTTTTGACTTAAGCGAATATCAGAACCCGGTCATTGTGACCGGCTGTGATGGTGTGGGCACCAAACTAGAGCTTCTTTTGGAGCACGGGATGGAAGCAGAAGCGGGTAAGGATCTGGTGGCGATGAGTGTCAATGACATCATCACGACCGGAGGAGATCCTCTGATGTTCCTCGATTATATCGGAATCGAAAAGCTCCAGCCGGAGCGCATCAAGAAGCTCATTTCGGGAATGTGTGATTATCTCGAAGACTGTGGGTGTATTCTCGCAGGTGGGGAAACGGCCGAGATGCCAGGTCTCGTTCCACCCGATGTGGTCGAGCTTTCGGGCTTCTGCATCGGAGCCGTCGAAAAAGAAGACCTGATCCAGCCGGAGACCATCCAGCCGGGTGATGTCTTGGTCGGCTACCGATCCGATGGCTTCCACGCCAACGGATGGAGCCTCTGCCGCCGGATTTTGGCGGAGCACGGAGACGAATTCAGCGCCGCCGAAATTAAGGCAATGTTAGCGCCGACGCGACTTTACCACGATGTCACCAACGGCTTCAAAGAAGGCGGGATTCGCGCCAAGGCTTTCGCTCACATCACGGGCGGGGGACTTCCTGAAAATCTCGAACGCCTCTTTCGCGGAATGGGTGCGGATCTCACTATTCCATTCTGGGATAATGATCCGATTCAGAAGCTTCTTGCCCACAGTGACCCCGAGGATCGCTTTAATGCCTTCAATATGGGAATCGGCTGGGTTGCCATCGTTGACCCGGGAGACGCAGAGGCCGCTTGCGGACACGGTCCCGGCGGGACCGTTCTTGGCACCATGCGTCCTGGTGACGGTGTCACCGTCACCGTTCAATCCTAGCATCCCTATCGATTATGAGTGACCGTCTCACCCACGAATGCGGCATTGCCGTGGTTCGTCTTAAAAAACCCTTGGCCTACTATCAGGACAAGTATGGCACCGCACTTTGGGGGTTTAACAAGCTCTTCCTGCTCATGGAGAAGCAGCATAACCGGGGGCAAGACGGCGTTGGCATCGGTTGTGCCAAAATCGGGATGCCAGCCGGCCAGCCCTATATCTTTCGGCGTCGTGATTCCAAGAAGGATTCACTCGCCAAACTCTTTCGGACCGAGTTGAAGGAGCTTGGCAAGAAGAGCCGCAAGGGGCTCATCGATGAAAATGATCCCGAAGACTTGCGTAAGCACTTTGACTTTGCCGGAGATGTCTACATGGGGCATCTGCGTTACGGGACTTCGGGGCAATTTGATAATGGTTCCTGCCATCCCTACCTCCGTCGCAGCAATTGGCCCACGAGAACTTTGATGGTCATGGGGAACTTCAATATGACCAACACCAATGAACTCAATGAGCGCATGAAGGATCGTGGTCAGCATCCCGTTTTCGGGACGGATACCCAGACGGTTTTGGAAGAGATCGGCTTCCACCTCGACGAGGCCCATACTGATATTTACCACGAACTCCGAGATGCCGGGATTCCCGGAGATCATACCGCTGAGAAGATCTCGGCGAGACTGAACCTGGCTCAAATCGTCGCCGAGTCGGCCAAAAGCTGGGATGGCGGCTACTGCATCTCCGGAGTGGTTGGCAATGGCGATCTTTTCGTAATGCGTGATCCTCATGGCATTCGGCCTTGTTACACTTACGAGACCGACGAAGTGATCGCTTTCGCAAGCGAGCGGGTTCCTTTGATGACGGTCTTTGAAGCTGAGCAGGAAGAGGTCTCCGAGCTTGAACCGGGCACCGTGATGACGATCAAAAATAATGGCGACCGCCATTCCGAGCGCTTTGCTGACCCGGTCACTCCCAAGCCATGTTCCTTTGAGCGTATCTACTTTTCGCGGGGAAATGATCCCGAGATTTACCTCGAACGGAAAGCGATGGGCTCGGCCTTGGTCAAGCAGGTCGTGGAATCGATCGATCATAATTTTAAAGACTCCGTTTTCTCTTTCGTTCCAAATACCGCCGAGACTGCTTATTACGGCTTAATGGATGGTCTGCGTCTCTATCGGCGCAAAATGGTCCACGATGATCTTCTGAATGCCTTGGAAGCGGGCGACCTCGATGCTGAAAAAATCGAGGAATTGGTGATGCGAAACTGGCCCGTGGGTGAGAAGATTGCCCATAAGGATATTAAGCTGCGGACCTTTATCTCGCAGGAAAGCGGACGGAACCAATTGGTCTCCCACGTCTATGATATTTCTTATGGGGTTGTCCCGGTCGGGGGAAACCTTGTCGTGTTGGATGACTCGATTGTTCGAGGCACGACCCTGAAGCAGTCCATCCTCAAAATCCTGGCCCGGACCAAGCCTGGTAAGATTGTCATTTGCTCGACGGCTCCCCAAATCCGCTATCCCGATTGCTATGGCATCGACATGTCAGAGTTGGGTAAGTTCATCGCTTTCCAGGCGACAATCAACCTGATCAAGCGATCAGGGAATTCCGCTTTGATCGAGGAAGTTTATCAGGACTGTCAGGCTGAGATGAAAAAGCCCCGCGAGATACGGACCAACGCCGTGCGAAAACTCTACGCTGGGTTCACCAACGAAGAGATCTCAGCCGAAATTGCCCAGATCGTTTATCCCGAGGATATTGACTGGCATGGCGTCGTTGAGGTTATTTATCAAACCGTCGAGAATCTCCATAAGTCGATCAATGCCGAGACTTCAGGTGATTGGTATTTCACGGGTGACTATCCGACGGTCGGAGGATACTCCGTCGTCAACAAAGCCTTCATGGACTGGCGGGAAGGCAAGATCGGACGGAGTTACGATCTTGAACTCTGAGTTCTACTGACGACTGACTGCGAGGAATTTGCTTTTGGCGGGAGGGCCTTGAAGCCGCCCTTGGGCCGGGGCGGAGGGGGGAGCCAGAGGTTTTTTTTCGAGGAAGAGAGTTCGTAAAGACCTTTGCCATGTTTGAAGGGAATAGTTTGGTCTTCTTCCCCGTGGATGACGAGGAGGGGGGATCGAATTCCTTGATCCATTTGTGGTTGGGGAAACGGTCTCGGAGGGAGATGGGGACATGGGTCACGGTTCGAAAGGCGCTCAGGAAGGGGGAAACCAAAACGACGGAGTGATGTTGTTTGTGTGCGGCGAGCCAGCAGGTGGGGCCGGAACCGACGGATTGGCCGATGAGGATGATTTGGTCGGGGTTGACGCCGAGTTTGGCGGTGAGGGGGTGGTCGGTCGTTTCGATGGCGCGGTAACAGCCTTTTTTCGGAGGGTTTACCGTCACTTTCTCCATAGCCGGGGAAGTCGTAAGAGATGACGCCAAAGCTTTGGAGGTTGGAAGATGAGTTTATCGGCAAAGAAGATGGCGATTCGACAAGCTGATCGCTTCCGGATGGTGGATCAAAGCGGTGGAACCCGGCACCCGCGAACAGCGGAGTGTTACGGCGGTAGATTTGCGCTAGGATGAAGCTATGCCGAAAAATTCGATCAAGAGGCTGACGAGATCGAAAGACGCTTGTGCGAAGATATTGTTGTGACCGGCGTTAGGAACCGGGACGAAGGACTTTTGATCTGAGGTGGAGAGTTCAAAGAGTTTTCGACCATCTTGAAAAGGGATGATTTGGTCTTCTTCGCCATGAATGATGACAAGGGGAGTTTCGAATTCCGTGATGCGTTTTAAATTGGGGAAGCGGTCAAAGGGAAAGATGGGGATGCGGGTGAAGGTCCGGAATGCGCTAAGAAAGGGTGAGATCAGCACAACACCACGCTGTTCTTTTTCTTTGGCAAGCCAGCAGGTTGGGCCCGAGCCTACGGATTGGCCAATGAGGATGATGTCTTTGGGATCGCAGCCGAGCGTGTCGGTGAGATGGCGATAAGTTTTCTCGATGGCTCGGTAGCATCCTTCTTCATTCGGCTTCCCTCCGCTGTTCCCGTAGCCCGGGTAGTCGTAGGAAATGACCCCGAATCCGCGTGCGTTCATAGAGTTGAGCATGGGTTGGACCGACTCAAGGTTTTCGGCGTTTCCGTGGGACCAGAGGATCGTGGGGTGTCCCGCGGTTGCGGGGAAGTGGCAAATGGCGACAGCAGTTTCTCCTTCGCCCAGAGTCGTAAAGTGTTTGCTGCTGGCATCAGAATAGGGATTCCCTGGAGGTTGGAAGAGGATCGGGTCGGCGAAGACGCAAGCCATCAAGGCGAGAAGAGGATAGCTGAAAAGGATGGCGTAGCAGGGTAGCTGCCAGGACCATGCTGCGATGACTTTTTTGCGCCAATTCATCCCGTGAGGATAGATGGGAGAAGTCTGTTCGACAAGCGAATCGCTCCGCAAAGTATGTCGGGGAAAAACATAAAAAACATGCCGGTCATTTTTTAGAGAATCACCTCAGTCATCGTAACCACGTGGTTTTACGGCACGGCAGCCGAGATCATCCTGGCGCAGATTGGGCCCTTTTCGAGGGTTAAATTACGTCTTGGAAGTCGAGAAGAGAGGCGGCCAACTTACCTTCCCATTTCACAGAATCCTACGTAGCGATGTTGGGAAAGGCTTTTTCGGGACGATCTGTTTGTCGTGATCGAACACCGCACGCACCTTCGTCCGGCAATTTGACCGCTCCGGCACGCTGTCTTGGGGGCGGCAAGCGGCCTGTTCGCAGACCCCGGGCCTGCGCTCGCTGGTCCGTGTTCGGTCTTTCGTTTGCTGGGCTGCCTATCAGTCTTCAGCGTGTCACTCTTCAGCGGCTTTCTGAGCGCTCCCCTGCGCCCAGCTCCCCAACATCATCCTTTTGATGCTCCCCTCCGGTCGCCCCCCTTACGGGGCTCTCGCTCCGTCCCAGTCTCTCTCGTTCCTCTCGATTGTGGCAGCCGCTCTCTCCTTGAGCTGGCGGCGTTCCTTCCGTGCTCCTTGCTCACCGCTCCCCGCGTCGCTTTCGTCGATGCCTCCTCAGCCCCACCGCCCGCTCGTCACTCGGCTCGCTCGTAATCGGTGGTGGGGGAGGTAATTCAAATTACCAGACAATCTGCGCAAAAGGCTTACAAGGTCCGGATTTGAGAGCTGAAATTCTCCAGCCTCAAAGAGGGGAACTATCGTAGCTTAGGGTGAAGCCATGAGATTCGTGGCGGGAAAACCGGCTAGGGGCCTGAAAGGTCGATCTCAAGGACACCCCACAATCCCCACCAAAACGACCAAGTCCCTGAGGAAGAGCGCTCTCCTGAGCAACCTCCCAACAATCGCCCGGAACGATGCCATCCCGGCCGCTTTCCTCACGAAAAAGAAAATACGCCTGAAAAAAGAAAATACGCCCGGCATACCGAAAAATATCGACCGTTGGAGAGCGGCTTGATAGGGTGCTTTTATGAAGAGGGAAGCCCCTAAGGATAAAGCCTCGAGCCCCAAGAGGGAGTGGACGCCACTTGAGCTGGCTGAGATGAAAACGGGGAAATACTTGGGGCCAATTCATCGGCC
>Ga0222650_1000205_pt1 | contig 54021 bp, 50 predicted proteins | sample AntAcemetagen367_FD_179820 | JGI IMG/M metagenome (GOLD analysis project Ga0222650, IMG submission 179820) | Saline water microbial communities from Ace Lake, Antarctica - #367 | ecosystem: Environmental > Aquatic > Non-marine Saline and Alkaline > Saline | place: Antarctica: Ace Lake... | reverse complement strand
TCGCGCTGGGCCACACTGTCAAAGAGCTTGTTTCAAGGGGACTAAAAAGCCGATCGGGTAATTGACCCTTAAGAAGTGATCCTTAAGAACCTACCGCGACCGACTGAGAGTCTCTCGCGCCGCCTCTTTCGTGACGACGGGCGGAAACTACACCACCCACACGACACTCGTCAATACGTTTCGTGATTTTTTTGACACTTTTGTCCGTGCCGTTCCAAAGCCCGTAATTTCAGGATTCGAGACCCCGACTTGGTCGATTTCAAGCCTCCTCCAGCAATCGAATTGCCTGGGTATTTCGATCTACCCGCAAAAGACCTTCCAGGTTGTGAAAGCGCGAAGCATCAAAATATGATCTACGATATATCTAGTAAATAACGTGATTCCAGTCTTGCGCCAAAGGCGCCGTCCAGCTCAGAGCCGGACTGCGAGGCGAACTTTTTTACCGAGCGGGAAGGCCTGTGCGATGATGACTTGTGAACGGCGATGGATTCCGACCAAGAGCCCGACGGCTGCCAAACTGAAGATCAGGCTGCTTCCACCATAACTTACAAATGGAAGGGGAAGTCCGTCGTTTGGAAGAACTGCGGTGGTTACCCCAATATTCACCATCGCCGGGACGACAATCACACAAGTGAGTCCCAACGCGATGCAGCGCTCAAAAACCTGCCTGGCCTGGAGAGCAATTCCGACTCCGCCGACAGCAATAGCCACATAGCAAACGATCACTCCAAGCGTGGCGGGCAATCCGAGTTCCTCACCAATCACGGGAAATATGAAGTCAATGTGTGCGAACGTCAGTGTCCCGAATTTCTCGACGCCATTGCCAAGTCCTACTCCCCACGGTCCACCGTTTCCAAGAGCCAGGAGAGCGCGCCATTGTTGCATACCTCTATCCAACTGGTGAATAGGATTTTCCAAATCCATCCACGCTTCAATCCGGCCCCAACGGTTTGCGTCGTTATACAGATACCATCCTACGAAACAAATTGCACCAACGGCAGTGGGAATCATGTAGCGAAGACGAGTTCCAACACAGAACAGAATGGCTCCCGCAGTCACACTGAGCGCCAAGGCCGTTCCGACATCCGTTTCAGCCGCAATCAGTCCGAGGGGTAAAACCACTATCAAGCCCGGCACTACAAATCCGCGCCAGAAGGTTTCGGTCTCGGTCTGCCATCGCGAAAACCATGAGGCCAGTGCTATAACCACTATCATCTTAGCTGCTTCGGATGGCTGAAATTGGCCGATGATTGGAACTTCGATCCAACGTTTCGATCCATAGATTTCAACGTTGACCGCAGGCACAAAACATAAGGCCAGTGCTATGCATATCACGATGTAGGCAAACGGAGTTCCCTTCCGAATCAAATCCACAGGCATTTTCGCCATCGCGAACGCAGCTATCAAGCCCACTCCGACCATGATCGATTGTCGTATTACAAAGTGGTATGGCTGCTCCAGACCGCGGACCCACACACCCGTACTAGCCAACATCACCAAACCCAACCCGCAGAGTAGGGCGACGGCGATGATCAGGATGGTGGAACTGTAGCGCAGCACTTGTTGAAAACCCTATTTGGAAAATTCGCCAAAGAAAAACAGAAAATCAAGGAAGCTTAAGTACTTGCCCAATCTTAAGTTTTGTCGGATCTGAAATATTGTTCAAGGTCATGATTTCCTTTTGGCTCACTTTATACTGATTGGAAATCCTCCAGATGCTCTCCCCCGATACGACGGTGTGTGTGCGTGCTGAAGAAACAGGTGTTGCCCGCGGAGCCTCTTCCAATTGCCGCGTGGTCGGGCGGATGACTTGCGCTCCCGAATCTGCAATCGGAGGAAGAATTTCTACCAAGCCGCGTTCCGACGCATCTTGCGTCTGTTGGTTCTGAATTTTTGCGACTTCCCGCTGAGTCTCTGCAACGATCTTTTTCCCTTGGGGAATACGAAGGACAACGCCTGCCCGTATATCCGCACCGCTATTCAAATTACGTAATTCATTTTCATCGACCTGAAACTTTCCAGCTATGACGGCGTAGTTGTCACCCTTTTTGACTATGTATGGTTTGTCGCCGCGACTGAGTACCGGAAGAGTGTTGTTTACAGCCGGGATGTTTGACGTCTTTGAACCCGTGGCTTCCGAAACACCCGGCATGGGCGTGCGCCCTGAGAGATATTGCTTATGGATGAAAATCATTCCTATCGCTACGATGTGAATCGCAAAGATAATCGAGAGTGAACGCGAAATATTAATACCTGTCCCCTCAATGTCTTCAGGTGCTGAAGCTGCGGCAGATGCGCGCTGTTTACGTGGTGTTTTAGATTTATTGAAAAGCCGTGAGTAGAGTGTCTTTTTCACAGGTTTGCGGCGGGTTGGGATGCGGTCGAATTTCATAGCTTGTCAGTTATTTAGATTTAGTGGAGTTGATGGACGATATCTCTGAAGACGTCGCCCCGATGTTCGTATCCTTTGAATTGGTCGAATGATGAGGTTCCCGGCGAAAGCAATATGGTGGAGCCACGTGGAGCGATCGAACGTGCATGGTGAACCGCTTCTTCGAGGGTTGATACCGAGGTCGAGGAAACAGCTTGCCCCAGAAGTTCCGCTAGGGGACGAGCGATCTGGCCGAAGGTAACGACGCCCAATGCTCCTTTTTTGAGAACCTCCAAAAGCGGAGAATAGTCCAACCCTTTGTCTTTGCCCCCCGCTATCAGTATTACCGGACGGTTCTGGGAGCGAACCGCACACTGAAGCGCATGCAGATTGGTAGCCTTGGAGTCATTGAGATATTCGACGCCGTCCAATGTCCGGATCAACTCGCAGCGGTGTGGAGGTGGCGCGTAGCCTCGCAGTGCGGCAGGTATCGCGGCGGGATCGAGGCCGTACGCGATACAAGCGGCCATCGCTGCCATCGCGTTCTCTGCGTTATGAAGTCCACGTAGCGAAGTTTCCGCCTCAAGATCGAGAATCACGCGGTCACCATGAGTGACCGTAATACCATCGGAATAGAAATCCGCCTCGCGGGTTTCGGTTGAGAAGGTGATAACTTCAGGAAGCAAGTCACCCAATTCCTCACCGTATCGCATGACGATCTTATCGTCCGCAATCTGGTTTTCAAAAATCCTCAGCTTCGCGTTTCTATATGCCTCGACAGTTGGATAGCGATCCATGTGATCCGGCGCGAAATTCAACCAAATCGATACTTTAGGGCGAAGATCCTCAATGGTTTCAAGCTGGAACGACGAGAGTTCCAATGCGATGACGGCTGGAATTATGGAACTCAGCAAAATTTCGGAGAGCGGCGGTCCATAATTTCCGCAAGGGGTTCCGCCAAGACCAGCGTGTTTGAGGATGCGCGAAACCAGCTCCGTGGTCGTTGTCTTGCCGTTCGTGCCGGTGATCCCGATGATGCCTCCGTCGTAGAACTTTGATGCGAACTCGGTCTCACCGATGAGCCTGGTTTTGGCAGCGAACGCCTCAACCAGCGGAGAATAGGTATCGATACCCGGACTGATCACTATCAAATCCGCTGAAAATTCATCCGCATCCGCGATGCGGAAGTTGGAATGAATCTCCACACCGTCCGGTATATTCCCGGATGCTTTTATGTCGCCCTGATCCCAGATTGAAACCACCGCGCCCTCCCTCAGTGCCAAAGCGGCAGCTGCGACTCCGGAGCGCCCGGCTCCGAAGATGGCGATGTGTTTTTCAACGATGGAAAAAGTTTCGTTCACAGTTGGTTCAGGCGATTTTGAGAAGAGCCATGCCGAACAGCGCCAGCATGATGGAAAGAATCCAGAAGCGGATGATGACCTGCGATTCATGCCATCCCAGCAATTCGAAGTGGTGATGGATCGGGGCCATCTTGAAGATACGTTTTTTGCGAAGTTTGAACGACCCGACCTGAAGCATCACGGATAGTGCTTCCATGACAAACACGCCACCGATGATAACGAGCAGGAGTTCCTGTTTCGTGCAGATCGCGGCGGTTCCGAGCGCCCCACCGATGGCGAGTGATCCGGTGTCTCCCATGAACACTTTTGCCGGGTGGCAATTGAACCATAAGAACCCGAAAGCAGCTCCTGCCAGCGCCATGAGAAAGACTGCGAGTTCGGCAATATAACGGTTATGAGGAATCACGAGGTATTCCGTCGACATGAAAAAGTGGCCTGCCAGGTAAGCCAGCATTGCGTAGCTGAGCGCGACCGAAATCGTACATCCTGTCGCCAATCCATCGAGGCCGTCGGTAAGATTCACCGCGTTGGAGCAACCGATGATTATCAGGATGAAAAATGGAATAACGAAAATCCCGAGATCGATAATTGGCTTCTTGGGACTCGCAACGAGAGGAAAGCAGATTTCACTGATGCTGATGCGAAGGTCACCCAAACGAAATCCGGCAAGTCCGTTCTGAATTTGCTCGGCCGTTGCTCCTAAACCTGAAATCTCCGTCTTGAAATAAATGAAACACGAGGCGATGAGGGCGATGACGAACTGCCAGATGAGCTTTGTCCTGCTGGAAACTCCGTCGGAGTTTTTCTTCTTCACCTTGGTGTAGTCGTCGACAAAACCGAGCAAGCCACAGGCGCACATGGTGCAAGCGCAAACGACGACGAACGGATTGAAGACCCGCGCGCAGACCAATGTGGAAATCATCACGCTGGCGACGATAAGAACTCCGCCCATGGTCGGGGTACCGATCTTCCCGCCATGCAGTTCCGCAAGTTTATGAACTTCCTCGGCGGTGCGGATCGGTTGGCCGACTTTCAGGGAAATCAACTTTCGGATAATACGGGGACCGATCAAGAGCGAGATGGCGAATGCGAGCAACCCAGCCGTGGCCGCACGAAACGTGACGTATTGGAACAGGTTGAGGAAAGAGAAGGTGTGAGCCCAGCCCTCACTACCAGAGGCCAGTTCGGCTTGGTGTGCGGCATACCAGAAATCGTAAATTGTGGTTAACATGCGGTCGGGAAAGCGGTTTGTAAGACTTTTTCAATTGCTGCAGTGCGACTGCCTTTGAAAAGAACAACGTCGCCTGATCGGGAATTTGACAGCAGCCAGTCGGCAGCTTGGTTAGTGTCTGTAAAATGGACTGCATTACCACCCCTAGCGATATCCTCGGCACCTTCTCCGACTGCGACAAGCAGGAGGCCTTTCTCGGCCGCGAGCTTACCGATGCGTAAATGAGCCTCTTCGGCAAAAGGGCCAAGTTCTCCCATTTTTCCCAAGACGGCAATCCGCTGGTTCTTTTCTGAAATTTCCATTTCACTGAGCGTTTCCAGCGCCGCCTCCATCGATTCTGGATTGGCGTTGTAACTATCATCCAACAGCGTGATTCCGTTCCATTGGATACGGCGCATTCTACCGGTAGTCAGATTCACCGATGAAAGTCCTCGTTCGATTTCCTTCAGGGTAAGCCCCAGCTTCCATCCAAGCGCGGCGGCGAGGAGCGCGTTGGTAATCATATGCTTCCCGAGAACCGGGATAAAAACGTCAATGACTTCTTCGCCCTCGATCACCAGATCTATGGATGTCCCATCAGCCTGGGGCCGCGGGTTTTCCGCCCTCACAACTCCCCTACCGTTGCCTACCGGCACGAGGCGGGCGTGAGTTCTTGCGCGAAAGTATTCGTTGAATTCGCAGCCTGCGAGAGTGAAGAGAAGTCCGGTCTCAGGGAGGTATCGAGCCAGCGTTCCTTTCTCTTCCGCGATCGCCTCACGGGAGCCTAAAAATTCGATATGAGCGGTGCCTATGTTGGTAATGATCCCGTATTTTGGACGGGCGATCTCGCATAACGGCGAGAGTTCCCCGGAGTGGTTCATACCAATCTCAAACACTGCTGCCGTGTGCTCCTCTGTTGTCGCCAACACGGTAAGCGGAAGCCCGATATGATTGTTCAGGTTACCCTTGGTTGCGTTGACGTTGAATTTTTGGGAAAGAACCGATGTCGTGAAATCTTTGGTCGAGGTCTTGCCGTTTGACCCGGTGATGCAGACGACCGGGATGTCCAACTGACTCCGCCACCAATGAGCCAACCGCTGAAGCGCGAAGAGAGTGTCCGGCACTTCGATGACAGCTTTACCTTCACCAAGCGATTCACCTGACCACTTCCCTACGATCGCGATTGACGCGCCGTTCTTCAAAGCATCCGCAGCGAATTTGTCACCGTCGAAATTTTCTCCACGCAGGGCCACGAAAAGGCCATTTTCCGACGGGCTTCTCGTATCTGTGAAAACTGAACTCACCTCGGTAGCATCGGAACCCGCGACGAGACGTGCGTCGAGGATTTCACATATTTTCCGGGCGTTGGTTTTCATGGCGATGGCGTTTTGGTTGTTGCTATCTATTGGACGTTGGGATGGGTGGGATGATTCAATTGTTTAAAAACGGTTCTCCGGGTCTGCACGCATTTCAGCGACTTCTTCGGCGCGCTTGCGTAGGGCGAGACTTGCCTTTTTACGGTCATCAAAGTCGACGGACCGATCTGCGAGCTGCTGAGTGGTTTCGTGTCCTTTTCCAGCGATCAGGATGATGTCGCCGGACAGTGAATTTCCCATGGCCGTGTCAATGGCCTCGGCCCGGTCGGGGATAGCAAGATAGCTGCATTTTTTCGGCAGTCCTTTTTCGATATCCCGGATAATCGCCTCCGGATCTTCCGAGCGGGGATTGTCCGAAGTGATCACCAGACCATCGCTGAAACGAGCGGCGGCGGCGGCCATAACTGGGCGTTTCCCTTTATCACGATCTCCACCGCAACCGAACACGGTGATCAGTCGGCGCGGATCGAGTTCTTTAAGTGTGCGGCAAGCATTCTCGAGAGCATCAGGGGTATGCGCGTAGTCTACGAAAATTGTCGCGCCTCCCGCGTTGCCCACGTTTTCCATACGACCGGGAACTTGCGGAGAATCGGCAAGCGCGGCGACAGCTTGCCGGGGCTTGATTCCGCAGGCAGATGCTCCCGCGATAGCAGCAAGTAGATTGTAAGCATTGAACCGTCCGATCAACGGTGCGCGGACCAGATAGGTTTTGCCTTTCACTGCGAGTTCGAAAGTCATCCCTTCCCTCGTCTGCTGAAAGCTATTGCCCCGGAAATCACAGTTCACGTTGAAGCCGTAGCGGATGACTGGCATTTTACCTTCGAGTTCCTTTGAAAGAGCATTTCCCCTCGCGTCGTCGGTGTTGATAACGGCGGCTGGCTTTTTCCCTTGGGGGTTGGCCGCAAGATCCCGGAACCATGAAGCCTTCGCATCCATGTATCTCTCGATAGTGCCGTGATAGTCCAGGTGGTCTTGTGTGAGATTTGTAAAGATAGCCGCGTCAAAAGCGATGTTGTGAACGCGCTTCTGGTGGATCCCGTGTGAGGAAACTTCCATCACTGCTCCGCGGCATGCGTTGTCGCGGAATACCGCCAGAATTTCATTCAGCTCGATGGATCCCGGAGTGGTATGTTTTGCAACCGTTTGCGTTTCACCGTCATCGACAAGAATCGTTCCGAGCAGGCCGGCACGATGCCACTCGGTCTTCATGATATGATGCAGAAGGAAGGCGATGGTGGTCTTGCCATTGGTTCCCGTGATCCCAGCGAGTTTGAGATTTCCCGAAGGATTTTCACAGAAAGCCGAGGCGATCACCGCCACCGCTGCTTTTGAATCGGAGACGTGAAGCCACGCGACGCCCGATGGCAGGTCCTCCGGGGGCGCGGTCTCGGCAAGGATGGCGGACACCCCGGAAGCGATCACACCGGGAATGAAACGGTGACCGTCAAGAGTCGTTCCACGAATCGCCGCGAAGAGTTTACCTTCAGCCACAAGCCGGGAGTCGGCAGTAATCGATTGAATCTCGATATCGAGCGGTCCGCTTGATACGACTTTTTCCAATCCTGAAATGAGATGACGAAGAAGCATTTATAAAAGGTAACGCACTATCGGCTTGCGATCGGTTCTTCGATCGGCTCCGTAGGCTGGAGGTTCATGTGTGCCGCGAGTCGGGCGGCTATATTTGAGAAAATCGGGGCGGCGATTGATCCACCGTAGCGAGGAATCTCGGTGGTCTGTGGCTCATCAATCACCACATAGCAAACAAACGCCGGATCGTCGGCAGGCATGAATCCGGCAAAGGAAACCACATATGCCCCCTGGACATAGCCACCACGTTTCGGATCGTGCTTGATCGCGGTGCCGGTTTTTCCGCAGACCTTGTAACCTGGGACACACGCCTTGGTCGCCGTCCCCCCCAAAAGTGTGACCTTGTGAAGCGCCGTCCTCATTTTCTTCGCGGTTTCAGGCGAGATTACCTGGTGCCTGGTTTCCGTTGGGAAATCATCGATTATCGTCCCGTCGTTAGCTACAAGTGATTTGACGATCTTCGGCTTCAGCAAACGACCGTCACCGGCGATCACCGAATATGCGGCCACCATTTGAATGGGCGTGACGCCGATATAGTATCCGTAGGCAGCACGTGAGAAATCGATTGGTAGAGTCGGAACGGTGGCCGTTCCCGAATTTTCTCCGCTGAGCTGGATGCCACTTCTTTCGCCGAATCCAAAGTTGTGAACGTATTGGTAAAAACGCTTCACTCCGAGTTGTTTAGCTAGTTTCCAAACACCGACGTTGTTCGATTTTTGGAGGATTCGTTCAACAGAGAGCGATCCACTTGAATGCGCATCAGTCACGGTGAACTTGTGCTCCTGCAATACATGGGGGCAATCAATGATGGTATTCGGAGTAACCAATCGTTCCTCTAAAGCAGCGGCGGTCGCGATGATCTTGATCGTCGAGCCGGGTTCAAATTTTGCCTGAATCGCATAGTTGAAGGAATTCTTTGCAAGGTTCTCTTTGTTATTGAGATCAAAATGCGGACGTGAGGCCATCGCGAGGATCTCACCAGTTTTTGGATCCATGACGATCACCGCACCTTGTTTAGACTGATATTTCGCAAGCCCGGCCTCGAGTTCTTCAGCGACGATCGCCTGCATCCCGATATCGATCGTCAGCTTCACATTGAGGCCGGCACGTGGAGGAAGGAGGCTGTTCGCATTTCCCGGAACGACCAAGCCGCGGGCATCGCGACGGTGCTCTCTCCGGCCATCCCGGCCTGCGAGATACTCTTCGAGAGCAGATTCGACCCCGAAACGACCGGCCATACGATAGGACTTGTCGCCGTTGGCGGCCTTTTCCTCGACCTCCCCCGTGAAGCCTGTGAGATGCGCGGCAAGTTTCGGATTTATATACCAACGCTTGATCGAGTTCTGAAATTCGAAACCCTGCAGATAGTTTGTATCAACGATTTCACGCAGGCGCTCGGCGATATCGTCGGGGATGTCTTTGGCAATCGGAAACCATTTACCTTTGGTGTTTTCGATTTTATCACGAAATTCGTCGCGCCGCATACCGATTGGCCTGGCTAGCAGACTGGTCGCGTAGGCGAGGTGTTTTTGAACGATAGCATCTGGAGTATTGCTGGAGAGGATTTCTCCACGGAGTGCGCGCAGACGGCGCAGCTTGTCCTCCTGACTCAAATCCTTCCAAGTTTCCTCCCTGGATGCCTGTTCATAAGCGAGCCCGAACGATGCCAACTTCGGGTCGAAAAGGTGGTTCATATCCACAAATAGCGTGGCGACCGGAATGCTTTTCGCAATAGGTTCCTCGTTGCGGTCGACGATCATACCACGAATCGCGGGTATGATCTCCGTGCGGTGATAGGCCCTCGCGGATGATTCCGCGTAACGCTTGCGATCGACGAGCTGAATTTGAACCAGGCGTGCTGAAAGAGCACTGAAAAGGGTTACCAGAATCAGACACAGGACGATGCAACGATTTTGAAAGGCGCGATTCACAGGCTGGTATCGGAAGACGCGACGGCTGTCGGTTCGGTTGGCATGACTTCTTCGGAAATTCCGGCGGGTATCGGGCGAAGATCTGTTCCCAGGTCCTCCAGAGTTTTCCGCATAGCAAATAAGTTGAGGATCTGGTCCTGGCGCATCTGCACCGTCCGGATCGCGAGTTGGTGTTCTTCGATACGGCGTTCGATAACGTCGATTTCCCTCGCTGTCTTGATCTGGCAATTTCTGAAATAGACGTGTGAGACGCCGCCGACAGCTCCGATGGCGCCACCCAGAATCAATGAGAAAATCGTAAATGATGCGATTCTTGTGTGGGTTTCTTGGCGGCGGCGGTTCATATTTTTTCGGTGTGTATTATTGAAAAATTAGACAGTGGTTTCCTCCGGTCCCAAAAGCTGAGCAACCCGTAGCTTGGCGCTACGGGCTCGGGGGTTCGAGGTGGTTTCCTGGGTGCTTGGTGCAATGGCTTTTTTGGAAAGGAGCCGGAACTTGCAGTCCGGATTGGGGCGGGCTTCCGGCCAGGTGGGATCGTCGATATAAGGTTGGGAATGATGGCGGAGAAATCGTTTGACCATGCGGTCCTCCAAACTGTGGAAGGTGATGATCAGTAATTTTCCTCCGGGTTTCAGTATATTTGCGGAGGAAGCGAGAATGGAGGAAAGTGATTCCAGCTCTTCGTTAATCGCCATCCTGATTCCTTGGAAGGATTTGGTTGCGGGGTGAATTCGACTGTTGCGACCGATCGCTTTCTCAATACAGCCAGCGAGTTCGCTGGTGGTTTTGAATGGCTTGGATTCACGCTGGCGGACGATGGCCGAGGCAATACGGCGTGAGCGGGATTCTTCACCGAAAGTATAAATAACCCGGGCGATCTCGCTTTCACTCCAAGTATTCACCAGATCCGCGGCACTCATGGTCGCGTTCGGTCCCATGCGCATATCGAGCGGACCTTCGCGCATGAATGAAAATCCTCGTTCTGCTGAGTCGAGCTGCCGTGAGGAAACTCCGAGATCAAGCAGGAGTCCGTCGGCACGTTCGCCTTTCTCGATTCCAGGATACGAGGGAATTTCGGAGAAGTTCGCTTGGAATGTTTTAAATCGGGAGCCGAATTCCGAAAGACGCTCGCTAGCATGGGCAAGAGCCTCGGGGTCGCGGTCCACACCCAGAACACTGGCTCCGGTATTCAGAAGTAGTTCGGAATGGCCTCCCCCACCGAGTGTACCATCGATAATAAACTTATCAGGACCCGCATCCATCATTTCAATGACTTCCGCAGAAAGAACCGGTAGGTGGTAGCCTCCGGGAGAAAAGGATTCGGACGCCGAGGCCGACAACCAGCCAGGAGCGGCTTCGACGTCCGATAAATCAAAACCGCGTGCTGTCCCGAGCTCGCGATTTTGTGATTTTGTTGAAAATTTCACCGGTGCGCACGCTGACAACCAGCCAGGAGCAGCGCGACGCACCGGTTCAAAAAGCGAATGAAGCTCTGTCCCGAGAGACTTCATACGCCCAGCCAGAAAGCTTGAAAAAAAGGAAAACGAACGCTCCGCCGACAACCAGCCAGGAGCGGCGGAAGCGTCCGTGTTTTCAAAACCGTGTGCTGTCCCGAGCGCACGGTTTTGTGAGTATCTGAAAAGTGAAACCATCCACTGCGGGCGGACGAATACGCCTGCAGCCACCGTGAGGTGGACCGTATCGTTCGCAGTGGTTGGTGGGTTGAACAGCATGCTGTTAGTGGTGGGTGATAAATGAGTATTAGATTTAGAATGCGCCGTATTCGTCCTCTTCTTCCGGCACGGCGGCGGTGCCGAAGAGTTCCTCGTATTTGGCTTTCGGCCAGATCTCGAAATGGCTGTCACCAGCGGAAAGCATGACCTCGGTCTCTGGAATGATGCCGGAGTGGGCCGCCAGGTCGCGTGGAATAAGTAGCTTGCCCTGCTCGTTTATTGAGGAATCACGAAGCACACGCTTTAGTTTGGTCTTGAGCTTCGCGAGCTTTTTGGAATCCGTGACGTTTTTCTCAAAGCGCTCGATGCGATGCTGAACAGCTCCGGCAGTGAGGACCTTGATGATGTTTACCCCTTCATCCTCGGAAGCCATCAGATAGATGGGATCTCCCTGTGGAGGACGCCAGCCCGCAACAACGGTTACGCGATTCTTCGCGTCAGTCTTGTAGGACTGGATGCCGTTGTAATGGAGAAATTGGTCGTTCATTTCAGGTGATGACTATCGCGTCAACACCTATATAATGCACATCAGTACACTTAGCTACAAGTCGAAAGTGAACTTTTTAAGGTAAATACTTTATTCACTTATTTTCATGGGGTTATGGAAATTTTAGGATTTTCTATCTTAGAATTCTGGGAAATTATCGGGATGTTTTCTAAAAAATAATGCTGATTTTGGAGTTTTTTTGAGGTTTTTCGCTCAAAGTGTACCGTAGATCTAAAATTAGGTATCGGAGTGTACTTTGGTTGGCAGGTTGGAGGCAATTTCCAACATTTCCTGCAAACAGACGTTTTGAAGATTCATCAAAGTAACCGGAAAATCAATATCAGTTAGATAAAAGGTTGGCATTGCGGCAGGTCTTCGATGGCAGTAGAAGCGCAGGGCTTTCCGCCACTTTTTCTGATTTATGAATATCATCATCGTAGGCGCCGGAGAAATCGGCCGACATCTGGCATTCTGCCTAACCAAAGAAGCACACCGCATCTCCCTCATCGAGGCTGACAAGGACTTGGCAGAGGAGCTGGAAGCCACCTTGGATGCGAAAGTCATTCACGGTGACGGCACCAGCGTATCTGACCTTGCTGATGCCGATGTGGGCGAATGCGAGTTGTTTCTCGCTATGTCTTCTTCAAACACAACCAACATGATGGCCGCGTCGATGGCCAAGAGTATGGGTGTATCTAAAGTCGTCAGCCGCGTGCACCCAAGCCTCCAGCGCGAGGAGTGGCTCTTCGATTTCCGTGGGCACTTCGGAATCGATCACATTTTCAGCTCAGAGCGACTCACTGCCATCGAGTTGGCAAAATTCGTCCGTAATCCCGATTCATTGGTTGTTGAGGAGTTGGCTCGGGGTAGGATTGAACTCCAGCAAGTTCTCATTGGTAAAAACTCACAAGCGATCCAGAAGAGCCTCCTGGAGCTGGGAGCCCCTGAAGGAGTGCGGGTCGCGATAATTTCCCGGGGCGATTCGACCTTCGTCCCGACCGCAGATTCAGTGGTCGAAAATGGAGATCTGGTAACGATTTTCGGAGAACCCAGGAAGTTGAGAAATTTTGCTGAGGACCTTCAGGGAAAAACAAAAGGCGGCAGGAAACTTAGGGTCGTGATCTTCGGAGGTAACGAATACGGGTTTTCCCTCGCACAGATGCTGGAGAGTATTGACTGCACCGTGCGCGTTTTTGAGAGGGATCCAGAGCTCTGTGCCAGTTTGGCGGACAGGCTGACCAATGCCACGATTATCAATGGGGATGCGACGGTCTCCGCCGAATTGGAAGAGGAGCAGATAGGTGAGGCTGATTTCTTTATTAGTACCAGCGTCGGCGACGAGGATAATGTGATGTCCTGTCTTCAAGCCCATACACTGGGTGTGAAAAACTGTCTCACTCTCATCCACCGCGCCGATTACGCTGCGGCAATTTCAGCCAGTGGCCATCATTTCGGAATTAGAGCCGCAGTCAGTCCACGCGAAGCAACCCTGAGAGAAATTCAACGCTTCATCACCACAGATTCATTCCATGTTCTTAAGAAGTTCGACGGGGTTGATCTGGTAGAACTCCGGGTCGGCAATGCATCCATCGCTGCGGGACACATGGTTAAGGAAATCGATTGGCCACCCGGCGTGGTGCTGGTTGGCAAATTGCGGGGCATGCACGCCGAAGTGCCCGGGCCAGACGAAGTACTACTCGGCGGCGACCATCTCTACGCAATGGTTTCCGAGGATGCCCGCAAGCGTTTCCTAAAACTTCTGGAAGCCTGAGCCACCAAACCTGAATGAATTTCTATCTCATCGCCAGAATCCTAGGCCTCCTGCTCGCTCTCGAGGCTGTGGCCATGGTGGTCTGCGGAGTCTTCGCAAAGTTTGACCATTTGGAAATTAATGGCGAAGCGGCTTCTATGCTTTTCCTGTCAGCAGCGATCACCGGCGGCTTCGCGATACTCGCTATCGTTCCCGGCATCACTAAAACCAGGCACGATACGATCCCGAAACGAGAGGCTATCGTCATCGTCGGACTCGGGTGGTTGATCTGTAGTTTATTCGGAGGACTCCCCTATCTCCTATGCTCTCCTTACCTGAGTCCCGCCGGTGCGTTTTTCGAGTCCGCCTCAGGATTCACCACTACAGGATCCACTGTAATGGTCGTGATTGAGGATTGGCCGAGAGGAATCATCCTGTGGCGCGCAACCACGCAACTTCTGGGTGGAATCGGGATCCTGGTTCTTTTCGTCGCGCTTCTTTCCTACATCGGAGTATCTTCCAAATCTCTTTTTCATAACGAATCCTCCTTCCGTAGCGGCGACCTCGGACTCGCCCGTATTCAAGATACGGCGATGCTACTGCTGCGTATTTACATAGGTATGGTCCTAATTTGCCTCCTAGGACTGAAAGCCATGGGTCTCACCTGGTTCAACGCGGTATGCCACGGCTTCACTACCATTTCAACCGGCGGCCTCAGCCCCCACACTGCCAGTATCGGCTTCTATTCCGAATGGGGAAATTCGTGGCTGATCGAAACGTGGCTCGTCGTCTTTATGGCGCTAAGCAGCTTGAATTTTCTGCTCTTCATCGTCGTGCTTCGGCACAACTGGAAACGCGGATTCCATGAGGAGGACGCCCGCTGGTTCCTCGGCGTCTGCGCCTTGGTAATGATCCTGATCGCCGCAGGCCGAAGCTATAACGACGGCATTTCACTACTAACCACCTTCCGTGAAAGCGCTTTCACGGTCGTGAGTATCGCTTCCACTACCGGGTACGGAACCGCAGACTATGATCTATGGCCAACATGGGCGAAGGTCCTGATCGCCTGCTTGATGCTGATGGGTGGTTGTTCGGGCTCAACAGCAGGTGGATTCAAGGTCGGTCGCCTCGTGGTTTTCGCGAAATCCGCACGCAACGAAATCGTTAAAACTTTTCGCCCCAGCCAGGTCTTCCGCGTAAAAGTCAATGGCAACCCACTGGACGATGCCTCCCGCGCGCGAACAATGTTTTTCCTAACGCTTTACCTGATGATCACCATCGCCGCGACTGCAGTTGTCGGTTTCCTTGAGGCGGGAACCGGTATCAGCTTGGAAAGCTGTGCGGGAACAGTGCTCGCAACGATATCCAATATCGGACCGGGCTTCGACGCCGTCGGACCCTCCATGAATTTTGCTGATTTACGCGAACCTACAAAGGTTTTCCTAGGTTGGATGATGATCCTCGGACGGCTCGAGCTATTTGCTCTTTTAGTCTTATTTGTTCCGGCACTTTGGAAAAAATACTGAATGATTCAGGTGCTGTAGCGGAAATCCTATACCAATCTTGGGAATGTTTCGCCTAAAAACTTGACACATTTGCAATTTCCGCCACCTTCCCCGCCCCACGCGTTGGTACGTGTGGCACAACCAATCGTTCTTATGAAAAAGGATCTTCATCCAACATATAATCACGTCGTCTTCGTTGATATGACAACAGGCGCACGTTTCGTCACCCGCTCGACCGCGTCTTCAGAGAAAAAGGAAGTCATCGATGGAGTCGAGCACTCCGTAATTTCATGTGGCATCACTTCCGATTCGCACCCCTTCTTCACCGGACTCGCGCAGTTCGTCGATACAGAAGGCCGCATCGATAAGTTCCAGAAGCGTTTCGGCGCAGTTCGCCGCGCTGGCAAGCCAAAGATCAGCGGTTGAGCCACCGAACGGAAAAATATCCGTTCCTCTCAAAAACGGCGTCCCGCAAGGGCCGTCGCTTTGTCGTTATCAACAAGCTCATCATTGAAGTTTGTCCTTTGAAATTTAGACAAGACACGTGCTCGCAAGACCCAGTTTCAAGCACTCCTGACCATGCACCGATTCGGCCCCATACCCGATTCCCTGAAATCGACCGAAACCGGAGAGCATTTCTCCAATTGCTACGACTGCAACGGCCTTCTCACCGACAATGAGGACGGATACATCGTCCAGCAGGTATTTTCGAAAGGCGAGGCCATCATGGAAATCGCTGTCTGCGAGCCATGCCATAAAAAGCTTTACGAGGAATATTCCGACGAAACCAAAGAACGAATCTGGAACTTCTACCTCGATCATGGCGACCTCCCCAATCGACTCGGAAAATTCAATCCCATCCCTATCGGTGACGTCCGTCCGTGGCTCAACCACTGCCTCACCTGTAAGGCAACGTTGGACTCCCTGGACGAATATTCCATTGCGGCGCACTGCGTCGAAGAACTTCTGATCTACGGCGAATCACCCTTCATGATCTGCAGCTCCTGCATGGAAAAAATCGTGGAAATGCTTTCCGAAAAATCTCTCGGCACCTACGACCGCTGGCTCGAGCGCTGCCTGCCGATGGCTCCGGCCCAGCCTGACGACAGCCCCAAAAAGCGAGTTCTAATCTAAACTTCTCGTCCTTGCCCCATAAGACTCTTGTTGTAGCTTAGCGCCAATGAGAACTCTGCAAGCCTGCCCGAAGCCTGAATTGATTTTGTCCTTCGACTTTGACGGGACATTACACGATCCAGCAGAAACCCCTCCCGTCCCTGTTTTGTTTTTTGAAACGATACAAGAGCTAAGGAAAAACCGGAGCGCTATTTGGGGGATCAACACTGGTCGCTCAATGCCACAGGTCTTGGAAGGATTAATCGAAAGTGATTTTCCTTTCCTTCCCGACTGGGTGATCGCCCGCGAACGGGAGATTTATTTCCCGAACGAGTTCGGGCGTTTCATCGCCCACAAGGAATGGAACAACCGCTGCGAAAAGGATATCACCAAGCTCTTTCGTAAATCCAAGAAGGCCCTAAAAGCGATTCGCAAAGAAGTCGAGGAACATACCGGTGCCCAATACATTGAGATCGACGGCGATCCGGCCGGACTGATTTCACGCACCGAGGAGGAAATGGAATGGATCGTCGACCGGATCGCTCCGATCATCACCACGGTTCCAAATCTCGGATGGCAACGAAATTCGATCTATCTCCGCTTTGGCCATAGTAACTACCAGAAAGGTAGTACTTTAACCGAAGTAGCCAGACTCTTCGACCTCGACTCATCAAGAGCCTTCGCCGCCGGCGACAGCCACAACGATTTGGAGATGCTTTCGCCCGAACACTCGGCCCATGCCGCCTGCCCAGCCAACGCTGTCGACGCAATCAAGAAACTGGTCACCGAAAGAAACGGCCTGATCACCGAAGCCGCTCACGGTCACGGAGTGGTCGAAGCCTTGAAGCGGTTTTTCCCGGAAGATTAGAAAAAGCCCCGGACCCAGAAGACATCACGGCAAAGCTTTGACTCGAAAGCTTTTCACTTTGACCACGCTTTCCGGATCGTGGGCTTGGAAGGCAAAGGTTCCGCTTTCGATGCGTTTTTTCTTCAGGGTATGGTCCGCAGTTTGAGTCCATTCGTTGTGTAACTTGCCATCGATCCAGACTTTCACTGCGTCGCCTTCAACGCGCAGTTTCATCGTCACCCATTTGCCGTCTTCGTGGCCGGGTTCTTTCATGTCCTTGATGGCGTAGATGCTGCCGGTCTTCCGCCAGTCGCTGTGGGTGGCGTTCATTTGGCATTCGAGACCTTTACCCGGCCAACCCTTGGCCTGCCACTCGGTGTGAAAAAAGAGGCCCGCGTTGGCGTTTTCCGATGTCTGGAAGACAACCTCGGCCTCGAAGTTTCTGAACGACGCCTTACCGTCCTCTCCCATCCAGAACAGGTGGCAACGGTTTCCATTGAGCACCAGCAAACTGTCTTCGATCCGAACCGACTCCGGATTTTCTTCCGCAGCTTTCCAGCCATCGAGCGAGCTTCCATCAAAGAGAATCTGCCATTCGGCGGCTGACGCGATAGAAACAAATACTGATACAAGAAGGATGGGAACGATGCGCATGACTGGATTCCTGTTTGATAGCGGGAGCAAATTAATGATTCAAGCCTTTTTGTGAGCACCCATTTCCGGGGCGTCCGGATTGGCTTCAGGGCCGAAGTAGCGGAGCATGACGAGAGGCTCGGTGGCTGAGGTATTCTTGTAAGTCACGCCGGCCTTCGCGGCGCCCTCGGTGATGAAGAATTCGTCCTCGGAGTCCTCGGTGAAGCGGAGTAGTTTCGGGCATTTCAGGTGGAGCTTGTTGGCGGTGCCTTCGCCCTGCACGACGATGACCGCCAAGGCTCCGGTGTCCTTGAAATAGTCCTCGCGAGTCGGGGCTATTCCCTCTTGCTTCTCTATTTCTAAATCTTCAGAGTCCATCTCCCATGGCTGATTCGACTTTAATTCTCGCGGAAAAACTACACGAATACCCTCAACTGGATGTGATCGATGGAGGATCGGATTCGATTCTCGATGACTGCCTCAATCAGAACGACGGGGTGCTGCAGCTTCTGCACCGCTATGCCGGCCGAACATTTTGTTCGCCAGGAAAGCGCCTTCGGCTGGATGAGAAATCCTACTACCCGGACTACATGGGTGGGACGGGTCTCGATGAAGTTTGGATGTGCTGCACCGTCCCCATCGTAACAGGCGTCATTGACACCCGCACGGGAAAGGCGCCATTCCGTGAAGGAGAAGCACACGTTCTCACGCCGGACGGCCAGGTCATCTCACTCCAGGATTTGATTACGACCAATCCAAAGGCCGTCATGGGTGAGAAAGTCACGGCCTTTTCCGAATCATTGTTCGGTGAGGCCACCTGGCCGATTGTGTCCAAGAAGTTCGATAATCTGAACCCGATTCCGCATCATCTTCATTGGTCTAAGTGGGAAGTGTATGACATCAATTCCTACGACAACCCCGGAGTGAATCCCTCGCATTATCACACCACCGCCATGGGGCTGTATCCGTTTATCACGAAGGATGATTTCCTCGAGTGCATGAAGCGCTGGGGAGAAGGGGATTATAATGAGGTTCGCCATCTGTCCCCTCATACCATGATGCACATTGATAACGGTTTTGTGATGCCCAACGGCGTGCTTCATTCGCCAACCGACCTTTGCACGCACGAGCTGCACGTTACGATGGATGAGCATTTCCTCGCCGAAGACCGCACGCTTGACGGTCGCATCGGAGCCGCCGATGCCTTTTTCGCATGCCGGGAAGAGGACTACCCGAAGGACAAACACGAAGACTGGGAGTTCTTGGTGGACACCTTCGACTTCGAAGCGAATCAGGATCCGGACTTCGTGAAGAAGAATTCGCGTCCGTCTATCGTCGCCGAAGAATTTGCAGGCGACGGAGTGGATGCGAAGTGGATTGTTTACGGTGATGTCCTCGGTGACCAGAAGGCCTCGATTCTCCGCCTCATCGTCGAACCCGGCAGCAAGACCAAGTTCTGCCCGGAGAGCCCCGCGCTGTTCCACACAAATGGCGGAGGCGGTCGGGTTGGAAAACTCGAAGTGCGATATCACCAGGGCATGAAGCTTGGCGAAATCTATCCCGAGATTGGATTCATCACTCAGGCCGCGCTTGATCGCGGCGGTGTCGAAATCGAGAACACAGGAACTGAACCGCTCGTCTTGACCTTCGACTTCCCACAGAATGCGCATTCCAAGACACCCGGTGTTGCCGTTGCGAGCTAGTCGTTTGATTTCGGTTAACTGCCGGGAAATCGCTTTCTCAGAGAGAGTGTCACAGGTGTCTTCAAGGTGTCCGGCGGTTCTCATGAAATTTTCCTTAAGAGTAAGCGGAGGCTTGTTGTTTTGAGAGCGTGCATCCGACTTTACAAGCTGCGGCCCGTGGTTGCATCTTAGGACCGTGATCGAATTCTCCGATGCTCCCTACCGGTTTTTCGAAGCCAGACCGTCTCCCGCCCTGATCCGTATCGGGCGCGAGTGCAACCGACGGTTTATTCTACCGGGCGGAAACCATCGGATTTCCGAGATTGCGATCAGCGGGGAAACAGAAGCCATTGGGAAAGCTTCCAGCGATGGCGCAAGGCTGATGTTCGTGATCAATCACGCGACCCACAGTGATCCCCAAGTGCTAACCGAAGTTCACCGCAGACTTGGTATTGACTCGTGTTACATGGCCGCTTACGACGTTTTTCTCCGGAGTCGCTTCTGCGCATTCTGTATGCAGCGGATGGGAAATTTCTCAATCGACCGCGAGGGCAGCGATAGAAAAGCGATGGCTGCGGCGATCCAAGTGCTCAAAGATGGCGAGCGGGCACTGAATATTTTCCCCGAAGGAAATGTTTTCCTCACCAACGACAGGTTGATGCCTTTTCTGGATGGAGCCGCGTTCATCGCTCTCAAGGCCCAGACGGCGCTCGGGGACGCACCGGTGAGAATCGTTCCCGTGAGCATGAAGTTCACACATTTGACGATTCCAAGGGAAACGGTGAGCGCCCGGATGCAAGAGCTTGCCCAGCGAAGCGGATACGTGTTTCCCGATGGTTCGGTGGAGGATCCGGTCTCTGCGGTGATGGGACTCGGGCGGCATATTGTTGGAGATTATTTACGCAAGCACGGCCATGCCAAAGAGTTTGGAAAAGATGAATCATCTCTATTCGAGACTCTGCAAGCTTTCGCCGCGAGCCTTGTGTCGGAGCTTGAAGGGGCACTTGAATTAAAGGCACCAGCCGGCGCGAAACTTTCGGATCGGATCGGGAAGATCCGATCTCGTCTGCACCAACTCAGAACCGATATCTCAGCACCTCCCGAACCCTCGCTGGACGGCCTGGCCGACCGGGCGATCCTTGCGCTACGCATCCACGGATATCTCTCCCCTTACCTGACCGCCCACCCGACCATCGACCGGTACGATGAGACCGTTGAGCGGATCGCGGAGGACTTCTATTCCCGCGCAATGCCAAGAACCGGGCCGCGACGAGCAATGGTGCGGATCCATGCTCATTTGGAAGTGAACGAGTTCCTCTCTGCCGCCGATGGCAACATCAAAAAGGCGATTTCGTCTCTCACGGGTAAGATACAAACGACCGTGCAGCAGGGAATCGATGACCTGAACTCAAGCAACGACGCGCCGGGAAGCACGCTTCTGAGGTAAAGCGACAGACTTTTAGGAAGGAACCTTGGACTCGTCTGCGATCCGTGCTAGTCTAGCCGAACACGAGCTTGGAGAACGGGCATGGATGGTTTGCTGTTCGGATGATATTATTTTCCGTACCTGGTGGAAAAGCCGTGTCCGCACGATCTGGAGCTTTGTGAAACGCAGAAACCAAACTATGAAATTATTTATCGGAAACTTATCCTACGACACCACGGAACAACAACTCGCCGACTTACTCAGCGAAGCCGGGACCATCATCGAATACCGCCGTCCGCAAGACTTCGACACAGGCAAGCCCCGGGGCTTCGCCTTCGTCACCATGGACAGCCAGGAGGCGGGCGAGAAAGCGATAGCGAGCCTCGATGGCACGAAACTCGATGGCCGGGAACTCAAGGTCAATGAAGCCGAAGAAAGGAGAAGTGGTCACCCCGCCGACCGACCGAAAAACGTTTCGATGAACGTCCCGAAACAACGCCCTGTCGATGACCGCCCTATCGGTAAAGACGGCAAGAAGGTGCGTTACAAGGGCATCTGAGCCGAGATCAGGCTCCTGCCACAGGCGCGAAGCGCCGTTGTAGGCGTGGATGAAGGAAATTCGCGAGCAAGATGGTGAGGGCTCCGAGATAAAAGGCCGGTTCCAAGTTCTTGTGTTCCGCAAAGATGATGGCTGCGGCGATGATGCCATAGACCGGTTCAAAGTTTGCAGCGAGGTTGAATTTATATGCGCTGAACGCGCGGAGGAGGCGGTTGGTCAGGTCTTGCGCGAAGACCGTGCACACAAGCGCGAGGATGACGATCCACAGCCAGTCCAAGGTTTCGTCAACCAGCAGCGCGGGGAAGCCGTCGGGATCGAAGATGGGAACCGCAAGAAGACAGACGACGGTGGAAGCTAGCATTTCCCAGCCGACCATCACCATCGGGTCGCCACCTTTGACGACGATGTTCTTGTTGAGAACCATGAAAACCGCAGCGAGCAGCGCGCTCAGAAGCGCCAGTGCGAGGCCGGGTAGATGAGCGGTTTCGACCCCGGCGATCAGACAGATACCAACGAGCACGATCAAGCCGAGGAAGACCTCGAAAGGTCGGACACGGCGGCGGTCGAAAAGCGGTTCGGTAAATGCGGTGAAGAGCGAAAGCGTCGCGAGACCCGCCAGCGCGATGGATACGTTGGCGATTTTGACCGCACCGAAGAGACAGAGCCAATGAAGGCCGATGATAGCGCCGACAAGAAGTAGATTTCTCACCTGCCGCCAGCCGAGCCAGATCCTGCGGTTCCGCATCAACGCCACCCAAGCGAAAGCAGCTAATGTCGCGATCAGGCAGCGCCATGTGATTAACACCGGGGCGCTCACGGAGGCGAGGCGACCGAGAATGGTTGTCGCCGCGAAGATTACGACGAGCAGGTGGAGCTGGAAGAACGGGCTGATGCCGCATGGTCGTTTTCCTTGGGGTAGCTTGGAAGAGAAATCCGGCGTAGCACGGGGCGGCGTCTCTCCGAGCGCCGGATAAGCACGGGGAAATGGCTTGGCTTGTGCAGGCGCTCAGAGAGACGCCTCTCCCAATCCTTCCCTGCGGCAAATCTTTCCAGTTGCCCCAGGACGGTTTAAAACCACTCATGTCGAGTTCTCTTTGGTCCGTCTATATTATCCGCTGCGGCGATGGGTCGCTTTACACTGGTATAGCGACAGATGTGGATCGTCGTTTTTCCGAGCACTCGGAGCAGGGGCCGAAGGCGGCGAAATATTTGCGTGGGCGGCTGCCGCTGGATTTGGTTTACCGGAAAGAGATCGGAAATCGCTCGGAAGCGAGCAAGGAGGAGCTGAGGATCAAAAGTCTCAGTGTTTCAAAAAAGGTGATTTTGATCTCGAGTGGCTGAGTGTCGCCTTGAATTTGTAACTCTTCTCTGAAATATGTTAAGAAGCCCTCGTGGAGGAGTATGAACGTGACAGAAAGACAAAGGGTGGCTCGGTTTTTCCGGTGACTCGTTGGACTCTGGTCGATGCTGCGGCAAGTAGTAAGAACGAATCGAAAGAAGCGCTGGGGACGTTTTGCCAGAGTTATTGGTATCCGCTCTACGCTTTTGCCCGTCGTTCGGGTTTTTCCGCACCTGATGCGGAGGATTTGACCCAGGGGTTCTTTATGCGGCTTTTGGAGAAAAGTTGGTTATCAGATGCGGATCGAACGAAGGGTAAATTACGCACATTTCTTCTGATAGCATTCCGGCGTTTTCAAACTAACGAATGGCGACACGGCATGGCGCTGCAAAGAGGTGGCGGGAAGGTAATGGTGATGTCCGACTTGGAGGGTGTGGAAGATCGCTATGCGGGGGCCCAGCCAGGGTTGACTGCAGAAGAGCTATTCGACCGGCAATGGGCGCTGGCTCTTTTGGGAAATGTCTTGGAAAGCCTGGAAAAAGAATTTTCGGATAACGGAAAACAAAAGGACTACGATGTACTGAAAGGCGTCCTGATGGCTGATCATGGCGAGTTGAATTACGCGGAACTGGCTGAAACCCTCGAAACATCGGAAGGATCTGCAAGGGTAGCAGCGCATCGCTTGCGTAAAAAGTTTCGGCAGCGCTTCCGACATGCGATCGAGGAGACTTTGGAGGAGGGCGAGAGCCTATCAGAAGAAATGGCTTTTTTGGCGAAAGTGCTGAGCGAATAATTTTATGTGATCCTGTAACAACGTCACCGAACCCGTTAAGTAGTTTATGAGATGACAAGAAAGGAAAATTGCTCCAGGTGCGGGAACCTTTTGACCGCAGAAGTCCCGGGCGGCCTTTGCGCTCGGTGTGTCATGCAGATGAATCTGGCTGATACACTTGATACATTTGGAGACAACGCGCCGAATATTCCGCCGCTCCCACCTGAGGAGTTGGCCGAAAAGTTCCCGCAGTTCGAAATGATCGAATGCCTCGGTCGGGGCGGAATGGGTGTGGTTTACAAGGCGCGGCAGAAAGCGCTCGACCGGATGGTTGCCATCAAGATCCTCGCCGGGGAGTGGCAGGACGAGCCTGGATTCCAGGAACGGTTCGAGAGCGAGGCCAAGCTGCTCGCCCAGTTGAGTCATTCGAACATCGTCACGGTGCATGATTTCGGGGAAGCCGACGGGCTCTATTACATCGTCATGGAATATGTGGAAGGGGTGAACCTTCGGGATCTGCTGCGCGAAGGGAAGATGGCGGCTGAGCAGGCATTGGCAATTGTGCCACCAATCTGTGAAGCGCTGGAATATGCCCACGACAAGGGCGTGGTTCACCGCGACATCAAACCGGAGAATCTTCTATTGGATCGAGATGGGCGGGTGAAAATCGCTGATTTCGGGATCGCTTCTTTAGTGGGAGCGACCGGGGAAAAATCCGGCACGCCTCCCTACATGGCACCGGAGCAAAGTGCGGGAACCGTGGACAGGCGTGCGGATATTTACGCCTTGGGCGCCGTGCTCTATGAGATGCTGACCGGTGTGCGACCGGGGAAAGATACGGTCGCACCATCGCGCAAGGTGGAGGTGGATGTGAAGATTGATGAAATGGTGCTGCGCGCCATGGAAAAGGAACCCGAACGCCGCTATCAGACGGCGAAGGAGTTTCAGACCGTTGTGCAGACAATTGCGAATCCTCCTGAGACGAAGTCGGTTCGGGAAAGCCGGGAAGCGTTTGACAGAGATGGATGGACGCCTTTCATTTTTCACATCGGCGGGTTGCTGCCGGCATTCTGGATGTTGGTGATCGGGCTATCAATGGCAGCTAAAAATCTCGGGACGGCGGGTAATGATCGAGAACTTTCGAGTGGGTTGGTGATGTTGGCGAATCTGCATCCGGGAGTTCTCGTGGCCGCAGGTATAGTCGCGAGCCTTACGGCACTGCTTGGACTCGGGGTTTCGAGACGAATAGGAGGAGGTGCGGGCATGTGGATCGTGGCGTCACTTTCCGGTCTGCTTATTTTCGGGGTTATGGCACTGTTCCTGATTATTGTAGGTGATCCTGAACTGAAGGGTTCCGCCTTAATCATGAGTGCTTCTGGGTGGTTGGTATGCGGATGGATCGGCATGGGCTTTGCCTCACTCCATCGGCTCGATTCATCTTCGGAAAGGATCGCATGGTGGGCGCTGGGGCTTCTCGGGAGCGCGGTTCTCATTGTCCTGTTGGCGGTGATGGCAAGTAGTAATCGAGCCACTGCGATCATCGCACTTTCACTAAGCGGGGTCGTCGGCTTAGCGTCATTGGCATGCGGCTTGAAATCTCGGAATACCAGGCTGGGGCGGACGGTGGTTCTGTCGTGGGCGAGCATCGCCCTGTTTTGTGCTGTCACGGCTTCGAGCATCTGGATTGACGAGTCAAGCCGCCCTGCGCCGGTTTTTGTCGCAGCGAACGCACCGCCGGAGGATCTCAATGATTTAGTAGGCCCAGTCATGTCAATGCCGGTTGTCATGCCCGGAGCCGCGCCGTTGATTCAGGAAATACTTGCAGGTGTGACATGGCGCAATTTCACCGAAACGATCGCCCGGGATGGATACGAGCGTGATATCTGTTGGACACTTATGAGCCCCATCGTCAACCCAAGCCCTGACGAGATCAGGAGTGTTGAGGTCAGTGTTCCTTTCAAGGACGGCACCTTGTTTTTGGATCTTTTGGTCGATCCGGAGTTTCGTCTCGCAAAAGTTCGTGCGGTGCGTGTGGAGAGTTCAGACGAGCTAAGGAAGATAGACCCAACTGTGTTCATGCCTATGCTTGCCCTGGAATATGGTGTGGAGAAGTCACATCCATTGCTGGGTCCTTCGGGCGAAGAATACCGGCGATGGAGGCTGGAGACCGAAAAAAACCTGAAGTTTTTCGCAATGGCTATCGAGGCCTACCGCCAAAATCACGGGAACCAACCGGAGAACCTCGAAGAATTGGTTCGGCAAGGCTATATCGAAGATAACCGGAGGCTGGAGAATCCTCGCACCGGAGCGAAGGAAATGCCGTCTTATATCGGTTTGCCAGCAGACATGCCGAACTTACCGAACCGAGCTGAATGGATCTTGCTCGCCTCCAATTGGACTATCGGAAACGGTAAGTCGATACGGATTGTGGTAGGTCTGGATCGAAATTTGCGGACAATTTCCGAGGAGCAATATCGTGACCGGATGGATCGGCAACAAGCACTCGGGGCAGAGCTGACAGAGCCAAAATCAGAGCTAGTTCAAACGATCGTATTTGCCAAGGATAGCGAAGACAACTTTGGGAACGCGAGGATTGTTGTTAGTATTCTCGCCGATGGGCAGCTTCGTATCGGTGGCGAGAAGGTGAGTGAAGAGGAGTTGGCTGAGAAAATCAAAACCGCCACTAATAAATCTTCGGATCATCCGGTCGCTATTCGTGCCGACACCAAGATGGATTTCAAGGAAATGATCGAGTTACTGAATTTGTGCCGCAAGGCCGGGGCATCAAATATCGCAATTGCTGGTGTGAGGCCTGAAGACAGCGATGCTGGGGCAAGGACTCTTGAGAATAGCTCCGATGAACTACCGTCGAGCTTATTCGATGAGCTGAGCACGATCATACGTGACCATTTTCCGGATGCAGAGGTTGAGGTCACCGGAGGCAAATTCACGGCGAAGCGCGGCACAAGGATGTTCACAATGCACCGCGGCTTTAAGACGGGTGAAGTTTCTTCCCAAGTCTATCAAGAAGAAGGGCCGAAGCCTGGAGGGTTTTTACTTGAGGCAACCTTACAGGCAGGACTTTACCGGGGGGCTTCAGACGGAGCACAGACACTCGAAGGGCCGTATTTCAAGACATTCATCGCCGCGCCATCCACTACGGAAGGGCAACAGCATCATATCGTGAGATTCTCCTTTGGCAGCAAACTTGACCCCAAATTTCGAGACGCCATCATTGATCTAGTTCGCGAAACGGCAGGCTCGGAAAAAATCGAACCAGCAGAGAGTCCCGCCGGATCGAGATAAATTTACAAAAACTTCACAATCGTTACGCCAACAGTCTGCTATTAACGACCCAAAGTGAACCTTCAACCCCATAAAACAATGAAGCCTATCATAATCACCATCTCCACTCTCGCAGTTCTAGCTTTCAGCCAGAGCGTGAGAGCTGAGGACTCGCCGTTCCCGCTTCTCAAGAATGCCCCGGTTTCGGAAGCCGAACATCCCGATGCTTCTCAGTCGGTGTTGAAAGGTAGCAAGAATGCAGAACAACTAGATAAAGAAAACCCAACGATCAGATCCGAATTCAGAGGTCTGTCTGAAGACGGAAAAAAATTCCTTATCACCTTATTCGAACCTGAGAACGTTCGCGTGAAGGCATTATCCGGCATCGTATCGCTTCATGATGAAAAAGGAAAAGAGCTTTGGTTCTGCCAACATTCCTTTGGTGAATACCCCTTTGAATCAGAATGGATGAATCAACCTTTCGGGAGCGTCTCCATCACAAGAGATTATCGGATCGATACACAAAAAACAGATCTCGTTCGCGCTTTAAATCAACCTCACAAGCTTTCGGTAAGATTCACACCGACGACTCTGGAGATTGAAAAAGTGCCTCAGCGAATTCGTGAAATGACTCTCTCCAGAGAGGATGATGCCACATGGATTGATATCGAAATGCATCCCGGTGAAGTTGTCCTGGCTGCTCAGGTTCGTGAGCGTTGGGGACGTTGGTGGATCAAGCCGGTGTATGGTGAGAAATTCACAAATATAGACATCAGGGAAGGGTATCAATTTCGGGCAAAAATCTCTTCCCCGGACTCAAATGAAGACAAAATGTGGAAGTTCTTTTCAGGTCATGCGAATAAGAATATTTCATCCTTGGTGGGATGGAAATTTGCTCCCGCAAACCAGGAAAAATTACTTCCTGTTCATTTCGTCGAGGTTCCGTTGGCAACCGACGGTCTCCAGGTATACCTCATACCTTACCGGGTGATTGAAGATTTCTCGGACGCCTTGCTCATCGCAATTGCAGATAATCCAAATAAAATCAAAGAGCACTTCCGAAGCATGCCTTCAGAGAAGTCATTTGATTGGTAAAATAGCTTCAATTCCATCCCGAGACCACCTGCATCGGAAAAATGATTCCATTTGATTGTGAACACACAAAAATATTTACCATCCTATTTAAACTCACATCCATCATCGCCATCCATCTTTTCAAAATGAACCCATAGGCGTTACTGACTGATCGAGATAAGTTTATAAACCTATTAATACTATACAATACAACAGATATAATCCTAATAGCAAACCTACCAACTCACCATGAAAATGAAAAATACCATCCTATCCATTACCTCTATCCTCACACTGGCTCTCAGCCAAATCGCGAGCGCTCAGGACTCGCCGTTCCCGGTTCTCGAAACCGCTCCGGTTTCGGAAACCGAACAATTCTTCTCTGTCGAAAACGGAGAGGCGAAGATCGAAGCCCAAGTCATCAAACTGATGGTGGTCAAAGCCGAGCACATCACGGTCAGTTACAAAAACGATAGTGGCGAAGAGGTGCTCCCGGAGTATGAAGTGCGGGTTTACAACCGCTATGGGATTCTTCTCGGCAGCGATGAGGTCAGGAGTAGCTTTTTCGGCGGGAATACTCGGCTAGAACCGGGGGATGTCGGTGGTGAGAAGCTCAATCTCGATCTTGTGGATATTGACGGAGTATTCAGCCACGCCCAGGTGAAGCTTCCAGATGATTTTTCCGTGGCTGCCTGGGTGTCGCTATCAGGTAGCAATACGAAACTTAGGGAAGGCGATGTTGACACAGCTTCCGAGGCTGCAGATTCAGAGAAGGAAGTGAGCGATCATGCCGATAAAACCGATACGGACGCTCCAGCAGAACACTGAACCAAGCTGATTACTCATGAGAATCTACAAAGAAATTACTATGGCGACGCTATTTCGGAGAACGATTCGTTGGCCGTTCCTCGTATTAGCCGGAATCTCTTTTTCCGCTTGCGAACGCAAACCGGCTCCGTTGCCGCCCAAAATCGAGGTCTTTTCAGGTGAAGTGAAGCTGTCTGGAAATCGCGACAATTTATACCTGTCATACCAATTTGATTACAAGATCAGGCATATTGATGGTCTCACTTGGCGTTATTTTAAAGTGGTCAACGGCGAGGAGCAGTTCGTAAATGGGAGCGGCGGCAGCAGTGGAATGATGACCGTGCCGGCATTGGCCGATACTTTTGTCTCAGGCGGAGAAAAAGACCTCCTCTTGGAGATCCGGAAGTCGATCAGTGGTTATGAAAGCTGGAATGCCCAACTGGAGGAAGGGGAGCAATTTACCTTCCTGAATTACACGGGAGCCACCGGCAAGGAAGTCAGCTATGGGGTGCGCCTCGAAGCCGATACAGAAGATTCATATTATCAAAGGCGTCTTTCCAGCCTGGAAACGCGCGTGCGCAATCTGGAGTCGGATCCCATTTTATCTAAAACGGGGAAAGAGAAAATTGATCAGCAGTTTGAGGAGGGACAGCTTAAAAGTGACGTGAACAACCTGATCAGACATCAATATGGGTTTACCAGAGGAATCGGGAAGTTGGTAATTCAAGATGAAGCGTTGGGCGAGGTTGAGCTTGAAGACTGGCATTTACGTTTCAGTTTTTGGCGGAAGGAAGACCGCGAAAAAAGCAGGTTCGATGTCGTCACGCGGACGAACCATCTCGGAGAATTTGAATTCAAGGCTCCACCGGGTGATTACGATGAGATTCAGTTTGGAGGCACAATTGGACAACCGAGCTCGACGCGGGGGTTCACATACTCCCTTCGCGGCTACCCCGTTCTCGATGTGAGCATTTCCAAGGATGAAACGGTGCGGCTTCCTCCGATCGAGTTGGTGAGGCGGTCGGAAGAGGGGCGTTAGAGACGATCCCTAAAGCGTAACAAATCTATCGAAGAACGATGAACATTTCCACGAAGAGATCACCATTTCAGCCAATCCGCTATTATCCAACAGCTGCTTTCATATTGCTTTTGCTGACCGTGTGCCTGTCGCCTTGGCAGTGCTTGCATGCTCTGAACGCTGATAATAATTCGCGCTTGTTCAAGCAGCCCATGCTCGAGCTTTCCAACCAGCCAACCAGCATGGCCAAGCAATTCGTTCTCGATTTTGACACGCCTCATTTCGGGGCGGTTTACCGGGTTGCGGTCGCCGACGGACGGGCGGCGGTGGTGGCCTTCGAGCGTCGCACCGGCCTGCCCTTCGCCTACATGCGCGATGGACTCATGGTTATTCTGGATCCGGAAAATCCCGGCGGAATCGCCATCAGGGAAGGCGGTAATCCCGAGGTGCAATTTGGAACCATCGACGAAGGGAAGCTTCTCCTCACCCTCGGATTCACCGAGCGGGACAAGCCGCTCGTTCGCTTCAACTGGAATGGCCTGGTTGAAAAGCTCTCGCGCGATAAGATCGCCAAGGAAGATGTCATCGGCGAGATCGCGGGCATCATCACCGTCGAGACCGAATTGTCCACCACACGGGTCGTGTGGGGTGATGATGAATTTCCTTTCAGAGCCTGGTTGATGGAAACGAAGGCTGGCATGTCTCTCGGGATCAACTCGATTCATTTTCAGGACAAGACCGCACGGCAATGGCTTGCTCTGACCCGTGAGGACTTTATCGCCCTCAGTCCGGCGGCTCCGCGCAAGATCGGGCTGGATGACGCGATAAAATACTGGCGCGCGCCGATAGAAGCGTTTCGTGATCGGCCATTCGTGGATCTCGCCAAGGGTATGAGTCGCCTGCTGAAAATTGGTGGGAATATACGAAACAAGGCTCTCGTCGATCAATTACTACGCGCCCTGAGCGAACCTCACCTACTCAACGAAGCACGCCATCGAGTCTTGGTCAGCCAGCTGGAACAAGGGGTGTTCCTTCGTTTTGCGACCCTACCGCAAACCGGTCGAAGATTTCGTGAACTTTGGGGGAAACACCCAGTCGATATGCGCGCTTACCTACTGTCAGAATTGGCGCTGAGTACGACTTACGGCCACGCCTTGGCCACTTGGCGGACGGTGGTTTCAGGTGGCGAAGTTCCTTCGCAAGTCCATGCGCGTGCGGTGGATTTGCTATCCAAACTCGGTGTGCCGCCCGATGACGATACCTTGGGGAAAATTCAGGACGTTGTGGCGAAAAGAGACGACCCCGCGTTGTCGCTCGCGGCGGATTCGGGCTTTGCCCGTCTCGGGCTCGCGGAAGATCGCCACTGGGTCGAGCTTTCAGAAGTTTTGCACGACAAGGCACGTGATCCCACATCCCGACTGAGTGCATTGACCGGGCTGCTCTACGGGGACGCGATGAAAATGGACGACATCGACATTGCTATCACGCTTTTCGAAAAACTGGGTGCTTCAGAGGACATCCATGAACAAAGTGCACGGGAAGCGGTCGCGATGTTTGCGATGAATCCGCAAGGTCGCGCCAGGCTGATCGAAGAAATTGAGGCCAAGCATGGCCCACATCTGACCGAGCGTTATGTCCATGGGCTGCGGCAAGCTGTGAGTCTGATCGCTCAAAAAGATCGCGATCCGGTCGTGGACGCGTTGGTCGCCCTGGCCGCCCGACCCGACGTCCCCGAGCGGGCATTTCTCAATGCCATCCTGGCCCTGAAACAGGATGCTCCGCAGCCCGTGTTCGACAAAGTCGTGCGGACTGCCTTGGCTTCGCCCATTGCGTTCAAGCCGAAGTGGGTCCTGTCCGAAATGGAGACCGAGCATCGATACGGGGACTTCATCGAGCTAATCGCCAAGCATTATGATACCTACGATGCCAGTTCCCGGGGACAGACCATGAGCGCACTCTCGTTGGAGCAGCGGAAAGAGGCTCTGGACAATCCGCACGTGCACAGGATCTTGCTCGCGGGTCTGGGTGACTCGGAAGATATGGTTCGTTGGAAGGCGATCGTGACAGTGGGCAATCTCCGAAACGAAAAATTGCTCCCAGACCCGCGGCGCTACATTGAGTCGCTCACCGACTTGCTAGTCGAGCCCGACTCCGACCGCGAGACCCGGGCGCTGATAAAGGCGTTGCATCATCTTTCCGACGGCGAGGTCACCCTAGATGGAGTACCGCGTACCGAGCAAGGTTACTACCGGGTGGACGACGAGGCCAAAGCATGGTGGGCGAAAAACCTCGATCCCGCCCGAAAGCGCGCATTGGCTTGGGCGCAGAAGCAGCCCGAAGTGCGGCAGCTATAAGCCTCGGAAACCGATCTACTTTCTACCGTCGTATCTCCTTTTTAAAATAAGCTGAGAGAAAATTTGATAGAAAGAATTAAGGCATATGCACAGCAGCCAAGCCTTCCAACCACTCTGTTGGGACTCCATTCGCTGCGCCTAACAATGATCCAACAACCGCACTGCGGTGGCAATTGTCGCCGCCGACCATGGCGTTCGCGGTGATACCGGCGTCAAAGTCATCGTGATATTTCCATGCGAGGTAGAGCGAGGCGGGCATGGATTCGGCGATGTAGCAGGCGGGGCTGAAGCGTTGGCCGATGACGTGGATGTCGGGTTGGGTTGACCATTTTTCCGCTTTGGTTCCGGAAATCCAGTCGCCGGCCTCCTTTTGGATCGCTTCGCGCAGCGGTAGTCCTTCATTGATGCGAAAAATCAGGCGGGCGAGAGTGTCTGCTGCGCGCTGGACGTTGGCGTGCGCGTGAGTGAGGCCGACGTGTTGTTTGACCGCAGCACGGAGTTCCGGGAAATCGAGTTCTTTCAGGATGAAGCAGAGTGCGGGGACCTGCGCGAGGCCGCCTATATGCTCGTCTTGGATTGAACATTTCCGAGGTACTTTTCCTTGGGAATATTTGGTGAAAAAGCCGCGGTGGTATTCTTCCAGGTAAGTGTCGTTGTGCTTGCCGGGTGTCAGCATGAAATCGATGTAATGTGTGAGCCATTCATCGGGATCGTAGCCACCGTTTTTCTCGGATAAACCTAGTATTTCGGAGGCCAGTTGGAAGTTCAGAGTGTTTTCCCCGGCTTTTAGAAACTGGTGGTAGTGGATGCCGCGTTGACCCCAGTATTGCGCTTGGTCGTGGAGGATTTCGCCTTTTTCGTTCAGCGCCTCGTATTGCGAACGCCAGAGGATGGAACCGGTGTGCGGGTTCTTCGGGGCGAGGTATGAGGTGACTTCGCCGTATTCGTTTCGAAGCGCCGCGCGGTCGTAATACCAGTGGACTGGCATGGCGAGGGCGTCTGCTGCGAGGGAGCCTAGGTAGGCGTTGAGCGAAGAGGATGAGTCGGACATACAGGAATCTGCCCATGATTCATGATGACGCAAGGACCAGGGTGTGAAGCGAACATAAACGAATGATTTGAGGGAGTTGCCGCATGGTAACTCCCGCTACGGGATCATTTACCGGGCGGAAGAGGCGTTTTTTCTGCGCACAGCTACAAATACGAACCACTCGGGATCAAGGGACTTCGGCAATCAGGCTCCTGGTTCTTGATCTATCTCATGCAAGTGCCGCTGGCTCGTCATGATCGACACGATGGGCTGGGATACCGAATAAGATGACGAATCCTGTCCCGGCAGATCAATCCGCAGGCTCGAAGGTGGCCACGACGTCCTCGTCAGTGAGTAACTCGAGATCTTCCCCGTGCACATGGAACCCGTTCACGTATTTCAATGCGGCGGCGAAGTTTCTTTCAAGCTCCATCAATTCGGGAGGCCCCGCCATCTTCGTGGTGATGAGATCCCCCATAACGACATTGTCGCCGATCAGGGCGTAGGATCCGCTTAGGCGGTTCACGCCGCCAAAGATAGAAAGCTTGCCACTATCAAACTTCATCGTCGGTGATCTTTCGGTGGTGACTTTTTTCCCTTTCAGAGTGACAAGCCGCCACTCGCGACCTGCCGCGCTGTTGACGGAGACCTTGCCGCAAACATGCGGTTTCCAAGTGTAGGTTTCGGTGCCGTCGCCGGGTGCCTTGGGTGCTGGTTCCACCGAGGATTTCGAGGCAGGGAAGATGGTATTTCCTTCCTTGATGGTCTCGACGATCTTGATGTTCTTGATGGTCATCGGATCGACCTTGAGCGGGTCTTTATCGAGGATGACCAGGTCGGCGAGTTTTCCGACTTCCAAGGTGCCTTTGGTTTCTTCCTCGCCATATTGCTCGGCCGTCCAGGCGGTCATGGTTTTCAGTCCCTCGAAGACGCTGACCTTTTGATCGTGCCCGATCTCCGTTCCGGCTCGGGAAATGCGGTTCACGGCGGAGGAAAGCATCATCATCTGATCCAGCGGGGCCACAACGAAATCGGTGTGGTTGCTGGGGCGCAGTCCGGCGTTGATCGCATCGCGCATCGGGCTGATATACATCGCCTGCTCCTTGCCACGGTTTTCCAAATGCGCCTCGGCAAAGTAGAAGGTGTGCAGGGTGTAGAACGAGGGGCGCACCTTGTATTTCACGAATTTCGGGATGTGATCCTCACGCATGAACTGGGTGTGGATGGTCGTGACGTTCCATGGGCGGGAGAAATCCCCGTCGCGCGCATATTCGTAGGCTTCCAGGAACAGGTCGATGGCTGCATCGCCATTGCAGTGGGCGTTGAGCGGCACACCGAGATCGTAGACTTTCTTCACCATCTTCTTGGCGAGGTCAGGCGGGAAAGTCGGCTCGCCCTTCCAGTCCTTTTCACCCGCCGGGCCACCTGTGAGGTAGGGCTTGGTGAAAAATGCTGTCCGCCCCTGTGGCGATCCGTCGAGGGTGACTTTCACGCCGCCGATTTTGAAGCGCTTGTTGTATTTTCCCCACTCCGCGACGGGGATTTCCTCTATCACCTTGTCCACGTCCGTGATGAACGGATAGGCGACAACATCAATAATGTTCGCACCCGCCTCGCTGGCACGCTTGATCGTCTGGATCTGCGGGAGATGCGATGCGCCCTCGTGGGCGGTCGTGATCCCGGCCTCGGCGTAGAGCATCTGCCCGGCGCGGCTCCACTCGATCTCCTGCTGCGCGGTCATCGGTTCGGACTGCTCCATGATGGGCAGGAAAGCGGTTTCCATAATCAGGCCGTATGGCTCATTGGTGCCCGGCTTGCGGATCAGGACTCCGCCTGGAGGGGTCTCGGTCTCCGCGCTGATGCCGTATTTTTTCAATGCGAGGCTGTTGAGCACCGCGCCGTGCATGGAGACGTGGTCGATGCGCACCGGGTTGTCGGGAAATGCTTCGTCGAGGTCGTCGCGATTTAGCAAGCGCCCCTCCGGCATGACCGTGTCGTCGTAGCCGTAGCCCATGATCATTTCGCCTTTGGGGATTTTCCGCTCGGCGGCGTAGCGTTTCAGCTCCGCGATAATACTCGGCACGTCCTTTCCGGGGCCGGACGGCGGTGCGTAAAGCAGGCACTGGTTGGCGACGAGAAGCGAGTTGATGTAGTGGCTGTGTCCGTCTAGGAAACCGGGTAGTAGAGCCTTGCCTTCGAGGTCGATCAGCTTGGTGTCATCGTCCTTTGCGGCGAGCGCGGCGTCCTTGGTTCCGGCTAGGACGATCTTGCCGTCTTTTATCGAAAGAGCCTCGACGTAGGTCGGTTCTTCGCCGGCCATGGTGAGGATGGAGCCGTTGTGATAGATTGCATCGGGTGCCTGGGCGGACGAGCTTGCTGTCAGGATGGCGCTCGCTAGGAGACCAAGTAAAAATGAAAGTTTTTGTTTCATGGATTTCATAATAACCATAAATATGGAAGTTGTCCCACACTTTCACGTTAGGTGAATCTCACGGTGACAGGGAAAGGTGCAGGAGTTTGAAAAAGGAATGTAAGCTCGGGGTGTATGCGCCACCCTAGCCAACCAGTTAGACTTTCGAGGTAACAGCGCGCCCCAAAGGTCGCCTCCAAATTCAGTGTAAGATCTTCATCGGCTGCCTGCAGGATGGCAACTCCAACGGCAATCAGCGATATTGCCATTAAGAGAAACTTTTTTATCATAGCGATGCTGGTAACACCCCCCATCCAGATTTGAATGGGATGGTTACTCGGTACATAATTTGCTTTTTGGTGAATTGGGGTTTTGGTAATTGATGAAAATTTTATCTGTTATGAGTTGCGTGTGTTTTCCGTTGGTCACTTCAATGGGCGCTGAGGCGGAGGAGGTTCAAGGGATAAGGATGATTTCGGAATTCGATGGAAGTGAGAATGAGCCGAAGTGGTTTTCCGTGGATGACGGCGTGATGGGCGGGCTTTCTAAGGGAGGTGCGGAGCTTAAAGATGGCTCGATGGTGTTTTCCGGTAAGCTTTCTTTGGAAAACAACGGGGGGTTCTCTTCGCTGCGGACTGGCGACCGGAAGTATGATTTTACGGGGAAAAGCGGGTTCGTGCTGCGTGTGAAAGGGGATGGACGGACCTACAAGCTGCGCATCGAGACCGATGCACGCTTCAATGGATCGGAGATTGGGTATCAGGCGGATTTCGAGACTGAGGCGGGCAAATTCGTAGAGGTGAAGGTTCCGTTTGATACATTTAAGCCGGGTTGGCGTGGGCGGAAGCTGGAGGGGCCGCCGTTGGATTTATCGAAGGTTGAAGAGATGGGGCTGGTGCTTGCGGACGGGAAGGAAGGGGCGTTTGAGATCAAGGTGGATTGGATTGGGGTCGAGTAATTAGGCCTGCAGGCGGAAGTTATCCGGATCGAAAGCAATAGATTCGTGGATTTTCGGAAGGTATTTCTTCAACTTGAAGAATCCGGCAGTGGCTTTCGGCCAGAGTTGGCGATCCCAATTGCGGACGAAGTGGATAGGCTGGAGTGCGAGGTCGGTTGTTTTGAGTAAATCCTTGGTATGACCGACGGTGGGCTGCGAGATGAGGATGGAATCGAGCTTTTCTGCGGAGATCCAGTCGTTGAGTGAGCTTTCGAAGCAGCCGCTGAGGAGTGTGCCTTGAGAACGGTTGAGGGTATCGATGACAGCTCCGCTGAGAAATTTTTCGACGAAGGGAGTGGTGTTTAGGGCGGGCGTGAGATATGCGGCGGTGGCGGCGATTTCCCCGAGATCCTCAGGAGGCGGGGCGAGGTCTTCGGGAAACATCAGGTGGCCGGTGCGGCCTCGGGGCTTCACGTTCGGCGGGAGGTGGAGAGCTTGCTTTTCGAGGGGACCATCGGACTCGATTGGCGGCGCGGATTCATCGATTTGACCCGCGGGATTGAAGCGGCCATGGGTGAACTTTTCGATGTTGGAGGCTCGCGCGAGGTAGTGCTTGCCGGGTGTGTGGAGACCGGCGACCCATCGCCATGACAGGGTGTTGGCAGCGGGGTCTCCGTCGAGGAGGTGACGTAGGAAAAAGTCCGCGCCGAGTTGCCAAGGGAGCTTGAGGGTGAAGATCCAGATGGAGGCGAACCACATGCGGGCGTGGTTGTGGAGGTAGCCGGTTTCGATGAGTTCACCAACCCAATGATCGAAGCAATCGATTCCGGTGTTCGCAGAGGTAGCGGTTTCGTATTCGGTGGATTTTTTCAAAGTCGAAAGCGTTCCACGATATTGGTCCCAAACGGAGGGGCGCATTTCCAGCCAACCTTTCCAGTAGGTGCGCCATGCGATTTCCTGGAGGAATTTTTCGGCGGAGCGTGGGCTGTGTTGTGCGAGGACGGCGCGGGTTACCTCCTCCTCCGTGACGAGGCGGGTGCGAATGTAGGGGGAAAGCCGCGAGATTGCTTCATGCTTACCCGGACCGAAATCGAAGTTTCTCCGCCCCGCATATTTCGCGACTAGCGGGACAAAATCTCCGAGCCGCTTTATGGCGGTGGATCGTGTGGGGTTCGGGAACATCCTAAGCCCAACATGCGCCATTTCCGCAGCCTCGCAAGTGGCGGGTACTCTACAAATTGTTCGGGTATTCCCTATTCCTAAAAAAGGGATTAGCCGAAATGCACGAAAGCCGGGCTTTTAGAAATGGATCGCGTGGCCTTCCGCCGCGAGTGTGGCCTCGTGGATGACTTCCGACATGGTCGGGTGGGCGTGGATGGTGGCGTGGATCTCGTCGATGGTGAGTTCCTGGTCGAGGGCGAGACCCATTTCCGCGATGAGTTCGGTGGCGTTGTCACCGATAATATGGGCACCGAGGAGCTCACCGTGTTTCTTGCCGTAGAGAAGTTTCGTGAAGCCTTCGGTTTCCGAGGCGGCGACCGCTTTGCCGATGGCGACGAATGGGATTTTTCCGACGACGTATTCGATGCCTTCTTCCTTGAGCGCGCGTTCGGTTTTTCCAACCGATGCGACTTGCGGATGGCAGTATGTGCAGCCGGGGAAGTTGGTGACCTTGCGTGGCGTGTAGCCATCGACGAAGAGGCCGTCGATACATTGGAAAGCCTCGAAGGATGCGACGTGGGCGAGCCACGGCGGGCCGTTGATGTCGCCGATCGCGTAGACGTTCGGGAGGTTGGTTTCGTAGCGGTCGCCAACGGTGATGTAGCCACGCTCGCCGAGTTCAGGCTGGGTACCGCCTGGAAGGACAGGCTGGATGCCGATGGCGACGAGGCAGACCTCGGCGGAAATGGTTCCGGTTTCCTTGGGGCCTTCGACGGTGATCTCGACACGGTCGCCGTGATCCTTGGTGGCGGTGACTTTGGTGTTGGTGAGGCAGCGGATGCCTTGTTTGGTGAGAGATTTCTCGAGTGCTTCGCCGACTTCCGTGTCTTCGACAGGAAGCACATTCGGGAGCATCTCGACCAGGGTGACCTTGGTTCCGAAGGCGTTGTAAATGTAGGCGAACTCGACGCCGATCGCGCCTGCGCCGATGATGATCATTTCCTTGGGCTGGTCCGCGAGCACCATGGCTTCCTTGGAACCGATCACGGATTTGCCGTTGAACGGGAGTGGTGGAAGCGGGCGGGAAACGCAGCCGGTTGCTATGATCGTGTTTTTGGTTTCGAGCGTCTGGGTGCTGCCGTCGGCGGCTTTGACTCCGACTTTGCCTTCACCTTCGATGGAGCCGAAACCTTTGATGTAGTCGACTTTGTTTTTCTTGAAGAGGAACTCGATACCACCTGCGAGTTTATCGGAGACTTTGCGGGACCGGCCAACGACTTTTGACCAATCGTAGGAAAGACCTTGGATCTCCAGGCCCATTTCACCGGCTTTGTGCATCAGTGTCTGATAGAGTTCCGCGTTTTTCAGGAGGGCTTTGGTGGGGATGCATCCCCAGTTCAGGCAAGTTCCACCGGCACGGTCGGCTTCGACGCATGCTACTTTTTTTCCGTGTTGAGCAGCGCGGATTGCCGCGACGTATCCGGCAGGGCCGCCACCAATAACAATGAGATCGTAAGCCATAATTTTTTAAAAGGTAATTTCGGCGGGAGCGTGGTGCGATGGCGCGGGATTGTCAAAGGAGGAAAGAGCGGATTTTTTCAATGATCCGAGGTGTTCTCGCGAAGCCATGACGCGAAATCATCCCCGGAGATGTTGCCAGCGGCGAGGGCGAGACATAGAGGATATTTCACAAATCGTCATGCGCGGCAGTTTGGCGCTGGGAAGTGCTTTGGAGGTTTTTGGGATTTTGAAGCGTGTGGAAATTTTTCTGCATTCTCCGGGTCTGGATCGTGGTGGCGATTTGCAGGGCTCCGCTTGAGAAGCGACCGAGTTCGAGTTTCCTGAACGATGCAAACTGGGCGGCACCGAGTTCTTCCTCGGGAGTGTTGAGCAGTTTGACGAGTGATTCTTCATTCCGGGGTGAAATGAGTTCGTGTCGGGCGACGAAGATCCGCTCCAATTTCGCGGGTGCCGGGGTGATGTCCAGTGGCAGGATGTCATCGACGAATGGTCTTGGGACAATGGTGAGGAGGCGAGTTCCGGCCTCGCGGAACCATGTGGCCCGCCACGTGGCGACCATTGCGGCGGCTTCGTCCGCGCAGAGACCGGAGGTGACAAGGCGTTCGGTCCAGAAAGCTGCTAGTTCGTGCTCCACATCGTCGAGCGGGCGCGGGGTTTCTGATAGTTTCAGGGATTTCACTGAAGCGGAGGAGTCTTTTGCATCGTATGCGGGGATCACCGGGAGTTCTTTCCAAACCGCCTTGCCATCTGCGACGGTCAACGCGACCCCGTGGACGAAGGACTCGGTGCCGGTATTGCCTATGCTGATTTCTCCCTCGCTCGAAATTGTGGTGACTAGCGGCAAGCGCGCTTGTCCGGAGCCACGGTAGAAAATAAATTTTTCGGCCTGTGGGCGCAGTGGCTCGTCGGTTTTGAAGGGGTTATTTTCGAGATCGGATCGGAAAATCCATGCGTCGGGGACGTTCCGTGCTGCGGAATATGGCTCGCGCGGGTCGGGATCGGAAACTTCAGGAATGAGCGCGAGCGCACTTTTGTCTCCGGGTGGGTGGAGGGTTCCACTCCAGGTCGCTTTTTGGCCAGCAAAGCTGATCGGGGATGGGGAGAAGGGATAGGTTTCAGTGATGTTCCCGTTCTTGAAAACGGCACTCACCGAGACTTTCTGCGGTTTTTCAGGATAAAAATAGATCACGGGAGTTTCCATTCGGACGATGGCCGGACCCGATTTAGGAACCATGCCCCTCCCGACAAAGGCGGGAAGCGCTGCGAGATCGCTGCTCGGTTGATACCAAGAGATCTGATTTCCATCGGATCCGGATAGCACGGTGAAGGTTCCCCATTCGTGGACCTCCAAGGCGGATGCACAGGTGGCGAGCGAAGCGAGAACGGCGAGCGGAGTTTTCATGGTGTTGTTGTCGCAAATATCAGATCGCGTGTCTGTAACGGCATTGTGAAATCGAGGGGTGGAAATACCTTCTCGCCCCACCGTGCTGAGGGGGGCGCTTGATATCCAAGCTTCCGAATATTTTTCGTGAAACTTCCCGGCGACCTGCTGGCGTGGTTTGAGAAGATCGATGCGAAGCTCGCCACGAAACAGGCAGAGTAGGCCGGAGCATTCTCCCCGAACCTACTTCCTCGACTTGTCGAGATAGGGTGGTCGGTCGAAGGCGTCGTCGAGCCTGGGGTCGGCACCCGCTTCGAGTTCGGTCATGAGTTCACCGCGAAGTCTTTTCAGCGTGTCCCCGTATTCGGGATCGCCAGCGACGTTGTGGATCTGGAACGGGTCTTTGCTCATGTCGTAGAGTTCTTCGGTCGGGCGCTTTTCCCAAGCTTCCTTGAGAATCAGGTCGAGGCCTTCGTCGTTACGGTTATGGATCAGCCAGGCTTTGGTTGGAGAGGCGTCGATATCGGCGAATGCGGCACGGGTGTTATGGGTGAGCATTTCGAAGTCGGGCATCGCATCTCCGGCAGCGGTTTTCGGGTCACCCATGGGCCAGCGGTCGGGTTTGAAATTCCGGACGTAGAGAAATTCTGGAGTGCGCAGGGCGCGGATCGGGTAAGGCAGAAATCCCTCGCGGGCGCTGCCGACATGGACCTCGCGGCCGATGAGCGCCCAGCCACGCAGTAACTTGTCGCTGCCGCCGGGCGCGAGAGCGGGAAGAAGATCCTGTCCGTCCGGATCGTCGGGCGAATCGGTGCCTGCGGCAGCGAGGAAGGTGGGGGCGAGATCGACGAGCGACACCGGGGTTTTCACCACCCGCCCGGCTTCGATGTGTTCGGGCCAGCGCATTGAAAGGAGGACACGCGAACCGAAGTCGTGGACGTTGCATTTGCCACGCGGAAAGCCGGGAGCGCCGTGGTCGCCGCTGATCACGACCAGAGTGTTGTCGAGCTCACCCATTTTCTCCAACTCATCAATGATTACGCCACAGGCTTGGTCGAACGCCATTACCTCACCGAGGTAGTCGGCGAAGTCTTCGCGGACGAGTTCGTTATCGGGGAGGAAAGGCGGCATCTTGCCTTTAAGTTCATCGGGATTGAGACCCCAAAGGGCTTTGCCGGAACCCCGGGTCCATTCGCGGTGGGTGTTGGTGGGATTGAAGGAATAGAAAAATGGCTGGTCGCCCTTTTGATCGGCTAGGAAAGCTTGGAAATTACCGCGGACTGCCTTGAAGATCTCGTCGCGGGCATCGGGGTTTTTTGTGACGTTCTGGGAGAAAGTGCTGATCCGGTTTCCGAATGGCGAGTATTCATGTTTCTTACCACGCATCAGGCGTTCGGGGATGTGCCACTTGTGGCTCCAGCCGATGTGGTATCCGGCCCGGGCGAGCATTTCCGGCATACCGACGATGGCATCGCCGGGATCAGGAGCGCCTTTTGTCCAGCGACTGTGAAGCTGAGAGAACGAGCCGTTTCGGAAGAAGTGGCGACCTGTATAAAGCGCGCCACGGGAGGGGGTGCAGGAAGGGACGGAAACGAAGGCGTTGTCGAAGCGCGCGCCTTGTTTGGCGATGCGGTCGAAGACCGGGGTGTGGATCAGGTCGTTGGCTGAGGGTTGGTTCGGGTCGGCGTAGGCCGAGGCGTAACGGCCGAGGTCGTCGGCAAAAAGCAGGAGTATGTTGGGCTTTTTTTCTACAGCGGAGACAGAGATTGCGCTGACGAGGATGAGAGCGAGGATTTTCATAGGGAAGTATGCGTAGGTTAGAGGATTTTTCGATTTGAGGGTTGCAGTCCTTTCGTTGGGCTGCCGCCATTCTAGGCGTCTTGACTGTTGTTTGGATTCCTGTTGGTTTTCACTATACTGGGGCTTTCGGACGGGTCGAACTTAATCCCACCATGCCCTCGGCTGACTCCTGCCACCCTTTCCCACGCACCTCGTGACACGGGTTGTCGTTTCTTGCCCGGACAACAGGTCTCCCTGGGTAATGCACACCGATCTCCACACTCGACCTCTCCGCCGTAGATTTAGTGAAGAAATTTCCATGCCCCATCTACAGAAACACCTGTCGGGTAGACAATGGACTCCTCATCCGATGTTGATGCCTTTTATGGAATCATTGTTCATTAGTAGGATTTTTGTCTGTGGCTTCCTCCAGCGGGCACCACTCGCGGATGCACAGCACCTTGTCGTCCGGCTGGTGGTCCCCACTGCCGAGCACACAGGGAACTTGAGCCCCCAGTCGACGCGCGCGCCCTGCCGGGCGCACGCAAAAAAAACGCCCGGAGTTGCCTCCGGACGTTTTTTGAAATTCTTCCCTACTTGGATTAGCGGGAGTAAAGCTCGACGATCAACTGCTCGTTGACCTGCGGGTCGATCTCGGAACGTTCCGGGATGCGGGACATCGTGCACTCCATCTTTTCACGATCAACTTCGAGCCAATCCGATGCCGGAACAGCTTGGGTCAAATCGAGCATGCGGAGTGCAAGTTGCTGTGAGGAAGGCTTGGCACCCACTTTGATGTGGTCACCTGGCTTCACCTGAAAGCTTGCGATGTCTACACAGGTTCCGTTTACGAGAACGTGACCGTGGTTGACCATCTGACGAGCGGCTTGGCGGGAATTGCCGAAACCTGCACGGAAGCAGATGTTATCGAGGCGGCACTCAAGGAGTTGCAGCATGATGACACCCGTCACACCACGGCGGCGGGCGGCTTCCTGATAGTATCCACGGAATTGCTTCTCAAGGACACCATATTGGAAGCGGAGTTTCTGCTTTTCACCAAGAGCGACCGAATACTCGGACTTCTTCTTACGGCCCGCACGGACGCCGTGCTGGCCTGGTGGGAAATTGCGGCGTTCCAAAGCTTTGGAAGGACCGAAGAGGGATACGCCGAAGCGGCGGGAGATTTTGGTGCGGGGACCGGTATAACGTGCCATGATATGGGAAAGTTAAGTGCTTGAAGATTTGAATTAAACGCGACGGGCTTTCTTAGGGCGGCAACCGTTGTGCGGGATTGGAGTTACGTCGCGGATAGAAAGAATATCGAGTCCCAAGCCTTGCACGGCACGGACAGCGGACTCACGGCCGGAACCGGGACCCTTGACGCGAACATCGACCTCTTTCAAACCGTGGCCCATGGCCTGACGGCAAGCATCCTGCGAAACCACCTGCGCGGCGTATGCGGTGCTTTTCCGTGAACCTTTGAAGCCCATCTTACCGGCACTCGACCAACCGATCGAATTACCGTTTGGATCGGTCACGCTCACGAGCGTATTGTTGAAAGTCGCAGTCACGTGGACGATACCGCGTGCAATGTTCTTCGAACCCTTAGCCTTGTGGATCTTGATTTCCTCTTCGCCACCACCGATTTCAGCGAAGATATCCTTCCTCTGATCTTTCTTCGGTGCGTCTGGATTGAGGAGCGGAGCCTCATCCTTCTTGGATTCCTCTGCCTTCGCGGCAGGAGCTTCCTCGGTTTTGCTATCCGTTTTTGCGGATGCTGCCTCCGCTGGTGCGGAGTCTTGATCCGACTTTGCTTCTGGAGCAGTAGCCGGGGTTTCTGGTTTGGCCTCGGCAGCGGAATCCGCCACTTCTTCAGCTTCTTTGTTGTTTGTTTCTTCGGACATATGTCGGGAGCAGTTAGGCAACCTTGCGGTTACCTGAAAATATATAGAGTAACAGGCTTGTTACTTCTTAACGCCAACGGTCTTCTTCTTACCTTTGCGGGTGCGGGCGTTGGTGCGGGTGCGCTGACCACGGACGGGAAGGCCACGCTTGTGACGAATACCGCGGTAGCAATTGATTGAAGTAAGACGCTTGAGTTGGGACTGGCGCTCACGGCGAAGGTCACCCTCAACCATGATTTGTTCTGCCTGGATCACTTGAGAGATCTTCACCAGTTGGTCTTCGCTGAGTTGACCGGTGCGGATGTCTGGATCAATGCCAGCTTGCTCGAGAATACGAGCCGCCAACGAGCGCCCGATTCCGAACATATAAGTGAGAGAAGCCTCGATTCGCTTCTCGTTGGGGATTTCGATACCTATGATGCGTGCCATTTTGTGAAGATTTTCGCGTGAATCCCTGGGCGCTGATCCATACCGGAAGTCCCGCGGGGCGGGTGATTTACCAGAGATTCACGTTCTGGCAAGCCGGAAATGGAAAAATTCCGCCCGGATTGTCGGTTTTTTTTCGAAAACCCGTATTCACGTCTGATCTTTTTATTTCCTCAGCTTCCTTTCTCGACAAAGAACCTTTGCTTCGTAGCTTCACGGAAGCACGTAAGATACATGGATACACACGCAGAAGCACCCGAAGAAATTCCCGCAGAAGTCCCAATCGAATCAGTCGAAGAGACGATCGAGGAAAACTCCACTTTCCAACTCCCCCCGGACGACGTCGCAGCCATCGACGAACTCGGAAAAACTTACCAGGCCTTACGGTCCGAACTCGCGAAAACCATCGTCGGTCAGGAAGATGTGATTGAGAAACTCGCCATCTGCCTTTTTGCCCGTGGCCACGCCCTGCTGATGGGAGTCCCCGGCCTGGCGAAAACACTCCTCGTTTCCTCGGTCGCCCAGACCTTCGACCTTTCCTTCAATCGCATCCAGTTCACCCCCGACCTCATGCCCGCCGACATCACTGGCACCGACATCATCCAGGAAACGACCGGCGGCAAACGCGAGTTCGAGTTCGTTCAGGGTCCGGTTTTCGCCAACCTCCTCCTCGCCGACGAAATCAACCGCGCACCCGCCAAAACCCAATCCGCAATGCTGGAGGCTATGCAGGAAAACAAGGTCACCGTACTCGGAAAGACCTACGTCCTCCAGCCGCCCTTCTTCGTCCTCGCAACCCAGAACCCCATCGAGCAGGAAGGCACCTACCCCCTCCCGGAAGCACAGCTCGACCGCTTCATGTTCCTCATCGAAGTTGAATACCCATCCGCCGAAGAAGAAAAACAAATCGCCCGCGAAACCACCGGAGCTGCGAAACAAGCACTTTCCAAACTGATCGACGGCGAGAAAATCATCGCGTTCCAGCAGCTCGTCCGCCGCGTCCCGGTTCCCGACCATCTCTACGACTACGCAGTCGAGATCGTCCGCAAAACCCGCCCGGCAGAACCGGAGTCCCCGCAATGGATCAAGGACACCGTCGGCTGGGGTGCAGGACCCCGTGCGGTGCAATACCTCATTCTCGGTGCCAAATCCCGCGCCGCCCTCCGCGGTAAATACATGGCCTCCCTCGAAGACATCGAAGCCGTAGCCTCGTCCGTCCTCAACCACCGCGTCATCACCAACTTCGCCGCCGAGTCCCAAGGCATGAGTTCCAAAAAGATCATCCAGAAGCTTATCGCTGAGATGGCTGACGCCTGAAGAAACCAGAGGCCAGAATCCAGAGACCAGAGAAGATGAAGAGCCATAATTTCGAGCAGTTGGAGGTCTGGAAACGTGGTTGTCGTCTGGCGGTCGATGTCTGCGTTGCTTCACACAAAACGCGTGAGTTCGCACTGAAAGATCAAATCACCCGTTCCGCGATTTCCATTCCATCCAACATCGCGGAAGGAGCCGAACGCTCAACCGATGCCGATTTTTCCCGCTTCATAAGCTACAGCAAAGGCTCATGCGGCGAGCTCCGCACCCAACTCATGATCCACCAAGCCGTCTGCAAAGAACTCGGAACCGAACCATTCAAAGGAACCGCCGATATGATCGACGAAACCCGCGAGCTCTCAAAAATGCTAGGCGCTCTCATCGAAAAACTCTCCCCCAACCCCTAAATGCCCGCCCAAAAACTCTTCTCTGGTTTCTGGCATCTGGCCTCTGGATTCTAAAGCATGCACACATTCATCGACAGCGATCTCCTCTCCCGCCTCGGCTCTCTTCCGATAGAGTCACGCGTCCCCATGATGGGAAACGTCGCCGGAAAACACCGCTCCCCTCACCGAGGCTCCTCCGTGGAGTTCGCCGAGTATCGAAAATACGTTCCCGGCGATGACACCCGCCGCCTCGATTGGAAAGCCTTCGCCCGTTCCGACCGGTTCTATATCAAGGAATTCGAAGCCGATACAAACCTGCGCGCCTACTTCGTCATCGACGCCTCTGGCTCCATGAATTTCCACAGCCCGGGCCAGGATACGAAAATCGAATACGCCCGCCGCATCGCCGCGTCGCTCGCATACCTGTTAGTCAATCAGGGCGACGCCGCAGGACTCTCGATCTGCACCGACAAACTCCACCTCGAAGTCCCGCCCAGCCGCCGCGCCGCGCACCTCGAACGTTTCTTTTCCACCATCGAACAAGTCGAGCCATCCGGCGAAACCGGCCTCATCGAAGCCCTCCATGTGATCGCTGAAAAAATCAGTCAGCGCGCCTTCGTCGTTATTCTTTCGGACTTCTTCACCGACACATCAAAGCTTTCCGACGCCCTCCAGCATCTCCGTTTCAGAAAACACGACATCTCACTCTTCCACCTCATGGATCCGCAGGAGATAGCCTTCGACTTCGACCGCCCGCAACGCTTTGTCGATCTCGAAGATGGCACCGCCATCGTCGCCGAGCCAAACCTCATCGCCGACGAATACCAGACCGCCCTCAAAGAGTTTATGAAAAACGTCCGCGACAAAGCCCACGACGCCTCCGCCGACTACCAACTCGTCACCACCGACACACCCCTCGAGCCCCTCCTCCGCGAGTTCCTCACCGCCCGCCTCCCCAAAGCAAAGCACTGAAATCCCGGCTTCCACATCGAGAAACCAATGATAACCTAACGCTATGGCTGATGTCATCGAATTGATCCCCGGAATGTCCACCACAGAGAAACTCGCTGCCATGGAGAGCCTTTGGACAAGTTTGCACAATAATTTCGAAGAAACTCCACCCCCGGAGTGGCATCGCGAAATTCTAGAAATGAGGATGAAATCGATCCAAACAGGAGACGCAATCTACGAAGATTGGGATCAGGTGAAAAAGGAACTCAGAACGCGAATCGTTTGAAAATTGAAGTCCTCGCCGCCGCAAAAGAAGATCTTTTTTCTGGCTACCTTTTTTATGAAGTTCAGGAACAAGGAATCGGTGACTATTTTCTAGACTCAATCAGCTCGGATATCGACTCGTTGCTCCTTCACCATGGCCATCACCGCAAGTTCTCCGGGTTCCACCGACTCATCGCCAAAACCTTTCCGTTCTCCATCTACTATCGCGTTGTCGAGGACACCATTTTCATCGACGCGGTGATCGACCAACGACGAAATCCCGAATCAATCCGCAAGCTTTTAGACCGGCTAGAACGCACGGACTAAAATGCTGATCCGCAACTATCCTTTCATCCCTTGGAGTTTAAAATTTAAAGTTTATAGTTTCCCCACCGAATGACCTTCCTGTCCCCACTCCTTCTCTGGTTCCTCGCCGCCGCGAGCGTGCCGGTGATCATCCACCTGCTAAACAAGCGGCGCCACAAAACCGTGCAGTGGGCCGCGATGCAGTTCCTTCTGAAAGCGACCCGCGAATCACGCGGTAAAAAGAAACTCCGCCACATCCTCATTCTCACCTGCCGCGCGCTCGGAATCGCGGCTCTTGCTTTCGCCGCAGCCCGCCCGGTCGTCTCCGGCCTCCTTGGCTGGGGAGCTGGGACAATCGACACAGTCGTCCTCGTCCTCGACCGCAGTGCCACGATGGAACTCCGCTCCGGCGACGGCCAGGCCGCGAAACGCGAGCTCGTTCTCCAGAAAGTCCGCGACGCCATGGCCGATCTTGGAAACCCGAGACTGGTCCTGATCGACAGTGCCACCGGCAAACCCCAGGAAATCCCATCGCCAGACGTGCTCACGGAAATCTCCGCGACATCCGCGACCGATTCCGCCGCCGACTTCCCCCAGCTTCTGGCGACCGCTGCCGAAGTCTTGAACACAACCACGAGACAGTCAGAAGTCTGGCTCGCCTCCGACTTACAGCGCTCCAACTGGTATCCCGAAGACGATCGCTGGGCCGCCGTCCGGGCCAGCCTCTCCGCCCTGCCACAGAAACCCTCCGTGCGCGTGCTTTCCCTGACCGGAAACTCAGCGCCCAACGTTGCCTTCCGCCTCTTCGGCAGCCGCCGCACATCGGACGGCCTCGTGCTCGACCTCGAACTCATGCGCTCTGAGGAAAGCCGCGGCAACCTCAGCCTGCCACTAAAGGTCAGTGTCAACGGAGCCACCACCAGCGAATCCGTGAACCTCCCCGGACAATCACTGCGCTTCCAGAAACGCATCAACATCGCAGACGAAGAAGAAAACGGATACGGTTGGCTCTCCATCCCCGCCGACGGAAACCCGCGCGACAACTCGGTCTTTTTCGCCTACGGCCCCGCCCGCCCGGTCAAATCCCTGGTCGTCGCATCCGCCGGTGAAGCCGCAGATTACCTCGCCCTCGCAGCCGCACCTCCCGGCTTTGAAAAACAAACCGTCGAGAAAGTCGATCCCGCTGCCTTCGCCACCACCTCGACCTCCGATATTTCCATGATCCTCTGGGCCGCCCCACTCCCTGTCGGCAGAAACGCGGAAACCCTGAAGTCATTTCTCTCCAGCGGCGGCCAGGTCGTGTGCTTCCCGAGCGCCCAAGCATCCACCGATTCTTTCCTCAGCATGGAATGGGAGGCCGTCACCATCGCTGAAGCCGGAAAATTCTTCATCCTCCAGGATTGGAACCGCACCGACGGCCCGCTCCGTGACGGGACCAGCGGTGAACCGATCCCCGCCGAGCGCCTGCGCGGAATCAAACGCGCCATACCCGATGGAGACACAGCGGTCCTCGCACGCTGGGAAGACGGTGAGGCATTTATTACTAGAAAGATCGTAGATAAAGGCACCCTCTGGTTCATGGGCAGTATCCCAGACTACACCTGGTCGAACCTTGGCGACGCGGATGTCCTACTCCCCGCCATCCAGCGCATACTCACACTCGGTGCCAATCGCTTCGACTCTTCCTTCCTCACAGAAGTCGGCTCCGATGCCGCGACCCTCATCCCCGGCGAAACCAGAACCCGCATCGATGATTTCTCCGAAGAAAACTCAGCATACGTCGCCGGCGTGTTCCGCCTTGGCGACCGCCTAACAGCCGTCAACCGCCCCCTCGCGGAAGACGACCTTGAAATCGCCACCAAAGACAACCTCGACACCATGCTCGACGGAACTGGATACCGCCTGCTGGACCAAGTCGGCCAAGCCTCCGATCCCTCACTCTCCACCGACATGTGGCGCGCCTTCCTTATCGCCGTCCTGTTTTTCCTGATCAGCGAAGCCCTGCTCTGCCTCCCGAAAAAATCTAGGGAAGATCCCCTGCCCAAGCGTACTTTTGGAACCGCAAGCTAAGAGAATCGGCCAAAAATAAACCAGCAAAGCCGAGTGCGTAGCACCCTGGACTGCTACAGCCTGCTGTAGCTTATGGGCCATGCAGCCCTGCTGCGAGCCCGTCGGCATTGGCACGGGGAAAGCACGATGAAACCTTGGCCTGCCCCACTCGCAGCGGGCTACAGCAGTCCAATGGATGCGGAAAGCAGCTCGATATTTTGGAGCATTCCCCTTCCCGTAAGCGGTTGCCAAATCTGCCGGAAAAGTTGCGATCCAGCACCCGCAGATAGGGATTAATTCACAATGCGAATCCTGACCCCTTTGAGAGGATTCTCCCGGGATTTCTCCGTATCGTTGGATTCGGTGCAGCGCCAGTTGCAGCGGTTTGAACGAACCGGGGTTCTGGTTTGCAAACGACAGGGTAGAACCCTCGTGTATTCCTGGAACCCGAAATCGCGGTTGGCAAAACGGATGCGAGACTTGGTGGAGGTCGCTGATTCAGGTCTCAGCACTGAGGCAAAAGCGGAACTATTCGCCGAGCGACACCAGCCCCGGGCCAAAGACAAGCCGGTGATCCGGTGATTCACAACCGCAGATCGATCTGTATACTCAGCCAGAGAAATGGCCGATATTTTCGATCCGAAAAAACGCAGCTGGGTGATGTCCCGAATCACCGGGAAAAAGACCAAACCTGAAATCATGTTATGAACTTTGCTGCATGCCTTCGGCTACCGTTTTACGGTGAACGGGCCGTCGAATCGCGAGCATTCCTAGAAAGCCCGACCTGGTGCTGCCGAAATACTGGACCGTGATCTGCCTTCACGGTTGTTTCTGGCTCGGCCACGCCAATTGCTCCGATTTCAGGTTTCCGAAGACACGGACAGAGTGGTGGGAGGAAAAGATCAACTCCATCCGCCAAAGGGATCTGCGGAATGAAAAGGCACTCACCTCAATGGGATGGAACGTCGTGACGATTTGGGAATGCACGACAAAGACGATTGAATCGCGTAAATGGCTGGTCGGAAAAATCCCAAGCTACTTTCAGCTCGCCTTCTTTAAAGATATTCTATCTATGAAGCTGCGATAATTTCCTCGCAGTTGTAGAAGTCGTAGAAGTCGCTTCTCTCGATATCAAATTGATCAAATAACGCAGCACGTCCGATCATTAGATCTTCAATTAACGAGCGCGTGTGATCCACGTCTGCATGATGAATCGCTCTGTGACAAAAAGGACAAAGAGCGACAATGTTTTCGAGCCTATCGAGACTTTCTCGGAAAAACGGTTGAAAGGCCAAAGGAATGAAATGATGAGCTTCGAGATAATTTTTCCCACTACTTCGCGAAGTGAAGAGGCGGCATTCGCTGCTCAATTCACACTGAAATCCCGCTATGTCGAAACGTTCTTTCGCTAGCACAGGATTACGTTTTTGAATCAACGTCGCGGCGGTTTTCTGATACTCGGGCGTTAGGATTTTTGGTTGGGATGCCTTTATCACCAGATCCTGATAAACTGAGTCGTCCTCATCGTTTCTGCCGATTGATCTCCAAGCTACTTCATCCATAGACCCCAGATGAATTATCTCATCTCGGACAAAGAGAAACCAAATCTGGTCTGCTTCTGGTTTAAATGAGTCCTTCCTGAGATAAAGGCGCAGCTCATCTTTTTCTGCTTTAGGGAAAACCAAATTAAGAGAGATTGCCTTCGCAGTGGCACTTCTGACTATTTTGAACGAAGTCAACGCTTTTCCTGGGTTATCCCCGACCTTTCCACGTTGGATATTTTCTCGCCCAAGCGTTTCTATGACGATATCGGCCTCTCTGTCAGTCAGCGTAATCTGTGAGTCGTATACTTCGCGCTCGGTTACTCTGGAATAGGCGCCATCTTCAGCGGTAAAAAATAATTTATGTAGATTGGTGAATTGCATTTTATAGAGCCTGTTTGACGATTTCTTCCGCGATTTTTTGTACAACAGGCATTACGACTGAATTTCCCATCTGCATGTAACAATGCTTCTTGCTGTCGGGTAAAACAAACTCTTCAGGATAACCTTGAAGTCTGGCGCATTCACGAGGAGTCAATGTCCTGGGGTTTCTCCCTACCTGGGGAACCAAGCACTCCTTGCCGTCTTTCCAGTAGCGAGCTACAATCGTGTTAGATGGCTCGTCAAGGCGGGCCGCGTAGGTCGTGAACCCAGCTCCCCTAGCTATATTCGTTTTGGTTCTTCTCTGGTGTCCCGCCCACATCCTGTCCGAAATGGTAAATTCGGTGACTTTCTCTTCAGGTTCCAAAATTGAACTCAGAGGAAGTGGGTCGCCTTCAAAAGATGGAAAATTAAAAGCCGTATTCTCATCTTTTATGCACACCATAAAACAACGGACGCGTTTCTGCGGGACAGTAGTGCGCGCGTCCACTTTGCATGGGAAAAATGAGTATCCCAAATCTTGTTCGATGGTCTCCCTAATAATTTCGAACGTCTTACCGCCGTCGTGACTCATTAAATTTCTCACATTTTCCAAAAATAGAACTTTTGGACGTGTCACCTTCGCAATTCTAATAAGATCAAAGAATAGAGTTCCTTGGGTGGTGCACTCGAATCCATGCGAACGCCCGAGAGACATCCGCGATGAGACTCCAGCATGGCTGAACGGCTGGCAGGGAAAGCCTGCGCAAAGAATATCATGGTAAGGAATACACCGTTTTAGAACCTCGTCTGAAACTGTAGTAGATGTGAATTGTCGGATATCCCCGAATGGAAGTTCACCATAGTTTCTAAAATAAGTTTGCTGAGCTGCTTTATCCCACTCACTGGAAAATACACATTTACCACCGACATTTTGAAGAGCCATTCTAAAGCCACCTATTCCTGCGAACAGATCTATGAAGGTGAATGTCGGTTTTTCAGGCGGCGGGAAAGGAACAGAGTCCCGCAGTAGATCGCCAAAGGCCAGTTGGGTCTCGCCTAGAGATGCTGAATTTATCTTAGCGGGAATGAGTCCTTCCTCCTCTACTATTTCCCGCCACTTTTTCGTCGCTCTCGAATCGGGCATTCGAATTGAGCTTTCGGGATCAACACTCCAATGAGTTAGCAATGCCAATAAATCTTCTGAAATTCTCGAGGTAGGTTCTGTATTTTTCGCTACCGCTAAGACTTCGTTAATCTTTGCCGGAGCCTTATATCCGAGCCAATCCAATTCTCGCGACTTCATAGATTGACCCCCTCGCAGAGTTGGGAAGTCGTTAGTCCAAGTGCTTTCGCTATCTTCGCGACATTTCTGAAACCGGGATTACGTAAACCCCGTTCAATTCCGCTGATATACGTTGGGTCTAACCCTGAAAACTCTGCGAGTTTCTCTTGTGTGATGGTTTTTGTCTCGCGGTGATAGCGGACTTTTTGCCCCAACGAAGTCAGGAGCGGGTCGTTCTTCAACATGACTCAAAGTCCATGCCGAAAGCGCAGTTAGGTCCATGGACGATGAGTCAAAAAGCATGTTTATCCGCGGATCTGAGGAGGCTGATTTACAGTTCAATAAAAAGCCGCGTTTCCGACTGGAGATGCGGTTTGCTTAGGAGTTCGTAGGTGAGATCAGTCCGAGCTAAATCACATCTTCCCGGCATTTCCCCGCTCGTGGTTCAGCGGCATCCAGCGCATCAGGCGAGTGGAGGCTGCCCCTGTTTCACGAAATTCTGAAGCCGCGGTTCTTTTGCGGCTGCCAGAATTCCCGGGGCCAGATGCGGCTGAAATCGATCCCATGGGAGGCGGTGCATTTCAGGGCATCCGATGAGGAGGCTACGCGTGAGACGCAGTTTCCAACAGGGCTTTGGGGCGATTCTTTGCGATTTGCAAGAGCCTTACCGCTGCTCCGGAAGGAGAACGGAGGCCACGCTCCCACGAAATAGCGGTAGCTTTGGGGACGTTCAGAAGATCTGCGAATACCGACTGGCTTACATTCATTTGCTTGCGGATTCCGGCGATTTCCTCAC
>Ga0222650_1000204_pt1 | contig 54107 bp, 51 predicted proteins | sample AntAcemetagen367_FD_179820 | JGI IMG/M metagenome (GOLD analysis project Ga0222650, IMG submission 179820) | Saline water microbial communities from Ace Lake, Antarctica - #367 | ecosystem: Environmental > Aquatic > Non-marine Saline and Alkaline > Saline | place: Antarctica: Ace Lake... | reverse complement strand
AGCGTGACAGCTATTGGGATGGGGGTGAATGACGCGAAGCGGCAAAGGGGGACCGGGGCGGAAGCGTTCGCCGCCGGGCTCGGGGGCTGCGGCGAATGCTGGAGGGGCGGCCCCCTGTATGGGGGCGGGCGCCGGGGGTCTTTAGGAGAAAACGGAAGAAGAGATTATGCGATGGCGACGCCCGACCGGAAGGAGCCTGCGACTGAGGACGGTACCAGCGGCTCCTTCGCATAATCTCACTTCCGTTTGCTCCGGGGGTGGGAAGCAGGGAGCGTGAACGCGGCTGAGGCTGGCGGGGGATTCGGGGCCAGCCTGAGTCGTGGGCGCGATACCTGCGCGGCGCTCGGGGGAATGAATGCGTGAAGGAGCCTGCGACTGAACTCCGCTTGGGGGTTGAGATCATCGGTCATGTACTCATGACGGGTGATCTGGGGTTCGGGGGAAGAAAGAAAAGCTAATGAATCAAAGAACTAAATCAATCTAAGTGTCAGATATTAAATGCACGTTCTCACGGCCCGACCCCTTTTCCTTATATTGCTACACTTCACAGACTGACTCCTTTTTCAGACTGACCCCTTTTTCTTATCTTTTTTGCAACCTAATACAGTTAAAACAGCAAACGCATTAACAGCGAAAAGATTAAAGACTGCGATATATGATGGGGCTCTTAACTGGATGAAATCGTTGGCAAAACTACCTACTAACAATCCAAGAAAAAAAATAGCAGGAACCATTTTCCGTAAAATTAAGGTAAACTTCATCGCCTTGCTCTAGAGTGCCCATTCCCTGTAGAAGGAGAGCTGTCATTCCAGTTTGGACATACTTTTTGATTACATAAACTGATGCATGCCCATGTATTAGCCACAAGCCCAGCTCCAACACCCACACCACCAATTGTTGCTCCAGAGCCACCTGCTATAAGTTTACCTATAGCTGTAGCAATCGCTGATGACCCTCCAGCTGCGGCCGTCTGAGTGTAAGTAGTACCATCAAACAATGAGCAAGAATTGATGCACTCTGATTCCGAAATTCCCATTGCTTCATATGCAGGAATATAATCATTCACTTGTCCAGAGATACAACATTGGTTCTTTTTAGTAAACTTTGTACCATTGCAACAACCAGAATTCCGTTGGCTAATTTGTTCATTATTACAACATGAATGCATTGCCTTTAACCTCTTACCACCGCAGAGTGTACCACAACTCTTGTTATGCCCTTGCAATCCTAAGAAGTCCCAAACATTCACCCCATCATTCATAACGAACGCATAAACATTCAACCCACCTCGTTCCCCAATGGGGTCACGATTTGGCCAACGACCTGTTTCGGGGTCATAGTATCTGAAGCCGTAGTAGAGGTAACCGGTTTCGGTGTCTTGGTAGTTGGTTGAGAAACCAAAGCTTGAAGGCGCAGTTCCGGTAGAAGCAATGATCCGGCCAAAGGCATCGTATTCTAAATGTGCATCGATTGAGCCGTCGGCTAAATCAATGTATTCAGAGATGTTTCCATTTGCATCGTAACTTATTGCGTGAGCCGCGGTAGTCGTGGTCGTGAAGAGTAGACCCCCTACTCCTCCGGCTCCCTGCATACTTTGACTTAGGTCGAGGCCCCACACATAGTAACGTGTTGGATCAACCCTCTCGGTATCAAGCTCATAAAGTAGATTCCAGCCATCGTAAAAGAAACGGAGGTCCTTTTGGGTGACGCCTGATACGTTGACTTTTTTACGCACCCGGCGGCCTTGAGAATCGTAGGTGTTTTCTACCAAGGTGTTTCCTTTGGTGGCGGTGATCATACGGTTTTCCGCGTTCCAGGTGAAGGTCGTTCCTTTACCGTCGTCTAGGAGGTTGCCGTCTAGGTCGTGAGTGGGAAGATCGGAGATCGGAGATGGAAGATCGGTGATGGACGTGTACTGATTGAGGGAATTGGAGATGTAATCAAAGGTTCCAGCGGGGGAAGATAATGCAGCAGGGACTGCGGCATCTACGCGATTTCCGATCTGATCAAAGTTGTAGGTTGAGTTTCCGTTGCGCATGGTACTACTGGTTAGTTCACATTTCGAATTCTAGCCGAAGGTGTTTGTCTGTGTCGAGGTAAAAGCGGTTCCGGTATCAGTGCGATTCGTGCGTTTACCGGCAGCGTCATGAGTATAGTCGAAAGCGCTCAGGGTGGTCACATCATAGGAAACGAAGTAAGGAATCAAAGAATAAATATACATGATGCCAGATATTAAATAAATAAATATGACTAAATGCAAGTGCTGACCCTATTTCCGGCCTGACCCGTTAGCCTTTTCCCCTTTAGTAGTCAAAATCATAACTTTTAGATAATTCAAGAAAATGCTCATAGGTTATAGTTTTTCCATTTAAAATCATAGCAGTGTCAACACCCACATTCAGCAAAGCCTTCACTATTTCATTATGTCCCATAGCTTTTGCGATAAAAAGAACAGGAATTTCTTCATAACTTTCATTTACATTTAAACCCATACTTATCATTTTTTTTAAAATCGACACTCGATTTAGTTTGATGGCTTGAATCAAAGCAGTTTCCTTATCTGAATTTTTCAAACTAAAATCAGCACCGTTATCAATCAATAGTTTAAAAACGTCGGGATGGTCAGCAAAAACCGCTAACATTAATGCCCATGTTTTATCATCATCTTTTGATCTCGCATCAATTTGTGATCCAGCTTCTATTAAGATTTTCGAAGTTTCAATGTCGCCAACCCAAGCAGCATTCATCAGAGGTGTCCAACCGTTATTTCCATAAAAAGTCGGTGGGACACCTTGCGACAAAAGTTCACGCATTAAATTAGAATACCTATTTTCAGAAATATAAAAAAAGAAATCTTTAACCAAATCCATACGACCTGATTTTATCATTTCCTCTGAAATAGACGTTATTACATTTGAATTATCGCTATACAAAGCGTAAAATAAAGCTGAATTTCCCAATTCGTCTAAATGGCCAATATCAATTTTCTTTTCAATTAGATATTCCACTATTTCTAGATTACCATTATATGCAGCCGACATTAAGCCATTAGCGCCATCCTCATTTGTAGCATTCAAATCAACTTTGCTTTTAATTCCTAATACTTTATCATAATCTCCTTTTTCACATGCTCGCAGGTATTTTTCACCTACTGATGAACATCCAACAGTGAACAAAAAAAGAATACTACTAAATATAAATAATGTTTTCATATCCACCTCACTCTAAATCCTCGAATGGGTCATACTCCTCCTCTTCTTCATCATCTATTTCGCAGGGGTCATCGACCCCGAGTGCTTTATTTGCCCCACCCATTAATTTTTTCATCCTATCAATAAGACGTTTAAAAGGATTTATACTTTCCTCAGTTTCTTTTTTTAAGTTCTCGTAATCTTTTTTTGATTTGTTTTTATGATTGGGTGGTTTAAATGGTTTTTTTGTATCCATCCCTAAATAATCGAAATAGTCAATAGGTGAATTGCCCACAAAAATATAAAGTTTTTGCCTGATATTACCCGAAAACTCATCATCCTTAAAAAAGCCTTTGCTCTTATAAATCAATATCTCATTATTAATTTCGGTTTTGATTTTATCAAACTGTTCCCCGAAATATTCTTTTAAAGCCGCACGAAGCAATTGAATATTTTTCAACTCCATTAAAAGTTCGACAATAATTTCTTTAGCTAGGTTGCCTCGGATTAATTCAAACCCTAACTCCCCAATGGGATCTCGATTTGGCCATCTACCTGTTTCGGGGTCATAGTATCTGAAGCCGTAGTAGAGGAAGCCGGTTTCGGTGTCTTGGTATTTGGTTGAGAAGCCGAAATTCGAAGGAGCAGTTCCAGTGGAGGCGATAATGCGTCCGAAGGCGTCGTATTCTAAATGCGCATCGATTGAGCCATCGCTTAGGTCGATGTATTCACTAATGTTGCCGTTTGCATCGTAACTTATTGCGTGAGCCGCGGTAGTCGTGGTCGTGAAGAGTAGACCCCCTACTCCTCCGGCTCCCTGCATACTTTGACTAAGGTCCAAGCCCCACACATAGTAACGGGTTAGATCAACGCTCTCGGTATCAAGCTCATAAAGTAGATTCCAGCCATCGTAAAAGAAACGGAGGTCCTTTTGGGTGACGCCTGACACGTTGACTTTTTTACGCACCCGGCGACCTTGAGAATCGTAGGTATTTACTACGAGGGTATTTCCTTTGGTGGCGGTGATCATACGGTTTTCCGCGTTCCAGGTGAAGGTCGTTCCTTTACCGTCGTCTAGGAGGTTGCCGTCTAGGTCGTGAGTGGGAAGATCGGAGATCGGAGATGGAAGATCGGTGATGGACGTGTACTGATTGAGGGAATTGGAGATGTAATCAAAGGTTCCAGCAGGGGAAGATAATGCAGCAGGGACTGCGGCATCTACGCGATTGCCGATTTGATCAAAGTTGTAGGTTGAGTTTCCGTTGCGCATGGTACTACTGGTTAGTTCACTTTTTGAATTCTAGCCGAAGGTATTCGTCTGTGTCGAGGCGAAAGCAACACCTGAATCTTCTCGCAGAAAAAGGGTCAGGACTTGCATTTAGTCAGGCAGGAGGGTCCGACGTATGCCTTGGCGAGTATGTCGGGCTGGAATCATGCCTACGGCAGACCAGAGCCTAACCTCCGTTAGATCACGGATACGAGCCGGGCTGATCTAGGCCGGTATTTTCGGCGAAACCGAACATGAGGTTCATGTTCTGCACCGCAGAGCCGGCTTGGCCTTTCATGAGATTATCGATGTGGCTTACCACCCGGAGGGTTCCGGTTCGTTCGTCGGCGTCGACAATGAGAAAACTTTGGTTGCTCCCCCGAACATGAGCGGTACCGAGTCCGGTAGCCGCAGAACGATCAAAAACTTTCACGAATACCGAATCGGCGTAAAATTCCTGATAGGCTTTGAGGATTTTCTCCCGAGTCCAACCGTCCTCTAGCCTTCCGTACAAGGTGGAGAGAATTCCCCGAGTGGTCGGAACCACTTGGGCGGTGAAGGTGAGTCTGGTTTCGGTTCCTGAGAGTTTGCCTAAATTTTGCTCTACTTCGCAAACGTGTTGGTGGCCAGTGAGGCGGTAGACATTCATGTGATCGTGCCGCGCGGGAAAATGAAACGAGGGATGCGGTTTTTTGCCCGCACCGGACACTCCCGTTTTACAATCCGCAATTAAATGCAAGGGGTCCACCATTCCATTTTTCAATGCGGGTGCGAGGCCCAACAATACGCTGACCGCGAAACAGCCGGGGTTACCGACAATGCTTGCACCTTGAAGCGAGTCTAAGCCTAACTCGGGCAGTCCATAGACTGATTCGGGAAGGAGTTCAGGAGCCGCGTGGGCTGGGTCTAGAGAGATCCGCCGTGCATATTCTTCATAGTCAGCCAAATCCCGGAAGCGGAAATCGCCACTGAAGTCGATGACTTTGGCGCCTTTGGCCCGCTCCGCGGTAGCTAATTGCATTCCCACTTTATCCGGGGTGGAAAAGAAAACCACGTCGAAAGTTTCCTGCGCCTCGGGCGCATCCGCAGGTAAAATAGGCAGATCTATAAAGCCGTGGAGATGAGGATACACATCGGTTACGGGCTTGTTTACATCATCTTTGGCAACCAAACAGGCGATTTCCACCTCGGGGTGGCGGGATAGGCATTCCATCAGGCCTACGCCTCCGTATCCGCCCGCTCCTACAATTTTCGCTTTGATGGTCATGATCTTTCCTGGTCTTTGATTTGGTTTTCCGAGCTTATAACTGCTTTTTTTACCGTCCGCAAGTAGTTGTCTATACCGGTAGCAATCGAAAGCGCCAGCGCAGAGCGGGTTTCAGGCTGAGCTAACGTGAGTCCTTCTTGGGGGTGGGAAAGAAAACCCACTTCGACTAGGGCCGCAGGGCAGGTGGCATTTTTTAAGACCGCAAAACGGGCTCGGCGAATGCCGCGGTCGGTCAAGTCGTTTTGCTGAATCAAGGCATGATGAATGGCATAGGCCAAACTCATATTGGCTTGATCGTTGGTATTGCCAGGAAACGATTCTTGAGGCGCAACGGAGTTCGGTGCTTGATTGGTGGAGGCATAGCCGGGCAAGGTCAGGGCAAAGGTTTCGGTGCCCACTGCGGTTTTACTACCGGAATTCGCATGAATACTAACAAATAGATCTGCATTCCATTTTTCGGCCCGGCGTGGACGTTCGGCTAGTTCAAGGAATCGGTCATCGTGGCGAGTGAGCAAAACGGTGTATCCTTGAGCCAGCAACAGGGCCCGTACCCGGCGGGTGATATCCAACACCACTTGTTTTTCGAGTAGACCATGAGGCGAAACCGCTCCGCCGTCCTCTCCGCCGTGTCCTGCGTCCAGAACCACAATTTGATGCCCCAAGCCCTTGAGCACTTCGGTCGGGAGGATCAGTGGTTTCAGGGTTAACTCGACATCTTTTCGGGAAAGTACCCACAAGCGGTCTTCAACGACCATGGCATCACTCAGCCAGACCACCGTCCCATTTACCCGAACTTTCCGGCTATCCTTGCGTAATTCCAAGTTGTGAACGTTGCCTTTCAGTAAAACAGCCTCTTTGGTGACCTTCACATTTGAAAAGCCGTAGTCATATGCAAATTGTTTTACCTTCACGGTTTTCGACAGAGTCGAACTTTCCTTCTTAGAGGAATTTGGAGGTGGACGGCCGGAGCCTTGGCACAAAATGGCCAAAGCGATCCATCCTATGGTTTTAAATTTTAGAAGTGAGCTTAACATCGCGCGGATGTTGCGTAAACTACGCGCGGTTACAAGGAAAAAAGCACAGTCCGAAGTCTCTGGTGCTTGACCTTGGGCCCCATGCCTCTTATGTATTCGGTATTAAGGAGATTTATTATATGCCCAAGACACTCGCCCAGACATCCCCCCGCATTAAAGAGACCTACCAAAGAGCTCAAGAGGCCCTTAGGAAGGAAAATGGAGCCTATGCGGTAGAATTACTTATTTCCATTTTAGCGATGGAGCCTGAGTTAGATGAGTTGCGAAAAGAATTACGGGACATTCAAATCGACGCCCTTAAATCTAGAAAAGCGAATCCACTTTCCAGCATGAAGGGCTTGGGTAAAACCATGGCCGTGAAAGGTTCCATCAAAAAAAATCCGGCCAAAGCCTTGATGGAAGCAGAAGAACTGATAAAAATCGACCCGCTAAATTCCGCATTCCTCGATTTGTACTATGATGCAGCTAAAGCCGCAGAGAATCTGAATGCGGCCGCCATCACTTTTGAGGCCGCTCTGAAAGTGAATACTAAAGATGCGAATCTCTTAGAGAAATTGGGGCAGCTCTATTTGGAGATGAATCAGCCTCATGAAGCAAAAAATGTTTTTGAACGGTTAGGGGAACTAAAACCCAATGATCAAAAGGTTATTAAGTGGATTAAAGACACCTCGGCTATGGATTCGATGGTTAAAGGCGGCTGGGAGAAAGAGGGCGATTTCCGTGGGAAGCTGAAAGACGAAGAAGGAACAAATGCACTGGAACAAGAGGGACGCTCGCAACAGAACCTTAACGATCTGGAGCGTTTAATTCTGAAACAGAAAGCTAATCTGGACGCAGAACCTGAAAATATGAATCTCTACCGTCCGCTTGCAGATAGTATGGTGAAGGCCGGACAATTCGCAGAAGCCTTAGATGTTCTGGAGCAAGCCGATCTGAGAGCCAACCACGCAGACCCCATGATTCAGCGGGCGATTACAGATACCACCCTGAAAATTTACGAGTATAATATTAACGTACTTACCGAAGAGGGTGATCTGGAAGCTGCGGAAGCTCAAAGCAAAGAAAAACAAGAGTATCAACTTGAAGATACGGCCGCTAAAGTGAAGCGTTATCCCAATGACTTAGGATTCAAATTCGATTATGGCGAATTGCTCTATGCACGAGGAGAACTAGATCAAGCGATCAGCCAATTCCAACAAGCGCAACGCAATCCGCAACGCCGAATCGATGCGCTCCATCTAATGGGCAGTTGTTTCAAAGCGAAGGGCCAATTCGATATTGCGGCCACGCAGCTACAAAAAGCAGCGGAAGAATTACCAACAATGGACGCCACCAAAATGGCAATTCTCTACGAATTGGGTGAAGTACTCGAGGAACAAGGTGAGCTCGAACAGGCCTTGACCTACTTCAAGAGTATTTACGCAGTGGATATTGGATACAAACAAGTGGCGGAAAAAATTGAAGCTGGCTACGCGCGAAATAAAAAGCAATCTGAAAATTAGAATCGGCGGATTTTTGGTTTCGGGCCTGTTTGCGGCTTCGTGTAGCCAACAGGACGTTCCACGGTCCACGGAGGTCGAAGACCTCTCATTGCGGGTAGCCCATTTGGAAGATTACGCCTGGCAGGACCGTAGGCAAACGGGCCAACCGGTAGACCTGAAACCCTTGATCGAACGGGAAGCCCTGCTAGAAGAGATTACCGAAAATCCGTCCGAACTTCTGGTGCTAAGAGGCTTGGGAAGTCAAGCCTCTCTGCTTCATCTACAATCCTCTCTAAAGGACGCCGGAGCAGCTTACCCCCATCTTATGTACATCCCTGGTTCATCTATCTATCAAGGAATAGGATTCCTCTCCAAAAAAATGTTTTCTGATTCGATGGCTCTTACCGACCAAACCTACCGCATAAAGGAACAGAGCTACCAACCGGTGGCTGGAGGCGTCCTGCTTTCCACGACCCAACATCCCAGACTATGGATATGGAACAGCCAGCCTCCTGAGCCGTCAGAAAGTTATGAACGTAGACGAAATGATGCCCGTATATTAGCGGCTACTCTAAAATCACAGATGCAGAACGGAGATTCGGTTTTGCTCTCCATGCATAGTCGAGAAGAAATTGATAGTCCGATGTTCCGTATGATTGAAGAGATTGGGTTAAAACGGATAATTCCTCTGGACGAACAGGGGGACAGCTGGACTCATCGAGATCCACAAGGTATTTTGTATCAGCAGGATCAATGGATATTCGTCAGCCCTGAAATCACCATTCCTTTGCCTAAAGCTATCGTTTTTGATACTCCAGCTTTACGGGAAGTTGGAAATTATCGCCATCAAGGACTCTCGCTACCATGAGTAGTCTCCCCTGTAGTTTAAAAGAAAAACGCGGATGGATCCTATTGGTACTTGTCGCGTTTATTATCCGACTAATCGATCTGGGGCATCGGGCAATGAGTCATGACGAAAGCCTGCACGCTCAATATTCTTGGTATTTAAGCAATGGTTTGAATTACGAGCACAACCCGATGATGCATGGCCCCCTGCTCTTTCATCTCAATGGTTTCCTATACAGTTTCCTGCCTGGAACGGATTTTGTTTCTCTGCTCATTCCCGCTCTGTGGGGCACAGGGTGTGTAGCTCTGCTTTTTCTCTTTCGGCGTTGGTGGGGAAGTGCGGGAGCCTTTGCGAGCGCGTTGCTGGTCTGCTTCGAACCCACGCATCTTTTCTATAGTCGCTATTTGAGAAATGATATTACCGTCTCGTTTTTCACCTTACTGATGCTTTGGGCTATTCTCGATTATAGGGAAACCAAGAAACCCCGCTCGTTGATCTGGCTCGGCCTCGGTCTTGGATTTCAATTTGTTACCAAAGAAACCTGCTTTATTCTGGGTACGGTATTTGGTTTTGCATGCGTAGTACTTGCGATGATTGAGACAAAAAAAGCCTCCTTCTTTGTGTGGGGTAAATCCCTGCTTTCGCATCCATTTTTTCATTGCGCAGCCCTCCTGTTATTACTAGCCCTCCCATTCGCTGGAGCCTTGTTGCACCCCTTGCTGGGTTGGGATCCTTTAGATAACCGGACAAGTAGTGGTCAAATCCGCATATTGGGAATCGCCGGTGGGATCCTGATGGCCTCTATTTTGGCAGGTAGTGTCTATTTTTACTTCCAGAAACGCTTACTAGCCTTTGCCGAAGCTATGGGGATTTTTTGGATACTTCAAATCCTCTTATACACCACTCTGCTCACTAATCCTGCTCAGGGTATGGCAAGTGGGGTCGCGGGGAGTTTAGGGTATTGGCTCAGTCAGCACGATGTAAACCGCGGAAATCCCGATCCGTTCTTCTATGTCACACTCCTTTTACTTTATACGCCGGTCCTGCTCCTTGCCGGTAGTCTGACCCTACGATGGATAAAGAGGCCCCCTGTCGCTTACGTATGGATCTTTTTTCTGGGTAATCTATTCATCTATTCTTGGGCGGGAGAGCGGATGCCCTGGTTGTTGATGCACATCACGCTTCCTCTGTGCTTACTTAGCGGAATTGCCATAAGTTCGTTGTTTGCGAGTCAAGGACATCGAATCGTAAAAGGAATTATCCTCCTTGGCTGTTTTCAATTGCTAGCCAATAGCCTACGCGTGAACGGCCCACTTTCTGAAGGGGCTTCCGAGCCATTAATGTATGCTCATGCCGGACCGGACATCAAAACCTCGTTACTTCTTATCGAGGAACATCTGCAGACGAATCCTGGCACCAGCGTGTTGATAGATAACGATTTTAGTTGGCCGCTAGCTTGGTATTTCCGAGAAGCTGGGATTGGGTATATCGATATTGAAGAATCAACCATTGCCGAGAATATTTCTGTTATTATCGTTTCACCGGGATCAGAGGACCGCTATCGCGAGGAAGGATGGATCAGTCGAATACGTGTAGACATGATCACCTGGCCACGACCTCAGTATCATCGTATTAGCTTAGAGAATTTGGATAACGTGATTCGCAACTCCAAGGTTCGTAAAAAGTTTTTCCGCTACTACCTCTTTAGAGATCAACCCGAATGGGGAGAAACCGAATGGCCCGGCCCAAGCCGGTACGTGGTCATGACGAGATAGATGAGGGGTCGGAGACCCAGCCTCCACTTTCTTAAAATGGATGTCCGTACATGGCAACCACTCGGCTCCCTTCCTCGCTGATCGCAATGTCCAAGCGGCAGACAGCCTGATAAAACATACCGCGAATACTAATTCCACCGTCGATTTTCATGTTGCTGTGCAAGTCTTCGATATCCCAACTATCCGCCACTTCCCCTGCCTCCGCGAAAACCGCAAATTGCCAATAACGAATGTTGGCCCAATCTAAAAACTGTACCTTTGTCAGTGGCTGCCAACGGGGGATTATCCGGTATTCCACGCCATAATACACTCCGGCTTTATCACTAAAACGATCGCCTTCGAACCCCCGCATTCGATCAAGCCCTCCAAGAGTAGCTCCTTCATATTGAGGGGGACGAGAGGTCACATTTCCGTTGGCATCGGTTTCCCAAGTGGGGACATATCCCATTGCAAAATCGAAGGCAATTACCCGTTGCGTACTTGTTCCGCTTGAACCAAAATCATGTACTTTTTGAAGTTGAAGGCTCCAATATTCCCAGCCCCCAAGACCGTCCTGATCCGTAAAGTCTTTTTGATACGCTACCCGTTGCAAGCTACCTTCTGAAGGATTAAATGGATAATCTCGGTTGTCCCTTTCTAAAGCAAATTCTATATTGAAGGTCTGGAGAGGCGTTTCAATATCATCGGTCTCCAAGGTCTGATTCCGCCAGGCCGGAGTTATTTCCACATAAGTGCGGCCACTCGTCAGAGGATTAATAGAGTGCCCTCCAGTGGCACCATCCACCAAGACACCGTCATCGATCGTATAGACATTCACAACCTCTTCGCCCTTCCCATCCGCAACGGGTAAAAGATAACGAAATTCGAATTTCGCCCAATTATCCCATTGAGTAGCTTCGTACACATTATCCACGTTTGAGTCCGAGCTTCCGGCCCGCTGACCCTCAAAGCCGGCATTTTGGCTCCCTACATAGAGTAGCTGATCCTGATAACGGGCCAAAACCGCCATCGGACTTACATACAGCCGACTGGTGCCAGGAACTTGAAGTTGGTTAAATCCCAAGGCCATATTATAGGATCCAGTGGTGCCGATGGTTACCGCCCCGATAACGCTACTTTCCGGAGCCGGCCAATGTGCGACTCCGCCACCTACGCCGAGCCCCAGACCAAAACTTTCACTGAAAAAACCATAGGGGACAGCATTGAAGGTGGCATCCTGCTCCAAGGCTTCTCCTTTTTCCGAGGTTCGGCTTTGAGCATAGAGGATCCCTGGCAGGGCTATCAAAATACAGAGGAGTGGTTTCATAAATTTTTAGTGGGAGATAATACGGATGGTGTTAATAAGAAACTAGTTGCGTGAGAAGGCTCAATTCATTCATTTGCAGATACCACATTTATTTGCGAAAGCCCCTCTTCATCCGTGAAAACTTCAATTCGCATAGGGTTACAACACACTTCGCAATCTTCGACAAAGACGAGATGTCGGATTTGAATCTCAATGGCAATATCTAGGGTTTCCCAACAATGGGGGCAGCTTATCTGAATCGATTCATTCGACATGTTAAAACTTCTTTAAGGGTTAAGGTTCATCCGATCAAAAGAGTCATCGGTCCGGGTAGGAATGTAACCACAATATCCGCCCAAGGTCTATAGCGATTGGGCTTAGGCGTTCGAACCATCAAAAGGGCCAGAACGGCTAAGACCAAGCCCGTTAATGATAATCCCCAATGAGCATACACACCAGCAAAACCAGCCGCCAAAAGTCCGTAGATCACGACAAAAGTTGCCCCAACTTTTTCTCCGTAACGAGGCGTAATCCCGCGCACTCCCGCTTTTCGATCGGCTTCGACATCTGGTATATCACAAAGTATGGTGTCTGCAGCCATAATACAAAAAACGGCAAATATAGATGCCGCGTATTTACCACTGAAGTCAGGTGCATCATGGAAAGGCAAAGTAGAAACGGCTACCGTCCATGAAAATGTCGTAAGTACATTTTTCGGAATCCATTTTTTCAGAGGGACATAAGCCATAGAGATGAGCCCCAGTATCATACAAATTTTAAATCGCCACCAAGCCGTTAACGCCAAACCGCCCCCTAAACAGGAAACGAAAAGTAAACATAAGAGTAGCGCCTTTCGAAAAGAGGCCGAATCCGTTTTGGGGTGATCCAGCCAGCGGTCTAGCGCATAAGAAGCCGCGGTACAGCAAGCCAGAAGTAGGAGACCCGGCAGGGAGAAAGGATGCTTGCCTACGGCAACGGCTAACGAAATAGAAGCTGCAGCGGGCCACCCCAAGGTCAAGAACAAGGCTTTAAGATCCTTCATCGCTTTACAAAATGGGAGAGGCCAAGCTTGCGGCGCGCGACAAGAGTTGAAACCAAATGGATTTGTCATCGATGGCTTCGGGATCCATCTCTTCCGAACGAGCAAAATCAGCAAGTAACATCTTTTCGACCTCCAGATTGAAACCGGGATCCACTACCATTGCGGTAATTTCAAAGTTCAATCGGAAGGATCGGTTATCGAAGTTTGCGGTTCCCACCGAGGCCACGGACTGATCGATAAGCATTACCTTTTGATGCATAAATCCTTCGGTATAGCGCCACACCTTCACACCCGACCCTGCTTTTTTCAGGTAAGAAAAGGCTGCGAGATACACCAGCATGTGATCTGGTTCATCTGGGATTAGAATCCGAACATCCACCCCGCGCAAGGTCGCCAATTCGAGAGCATTGAGAACGCCCTCATCCGGAACAAAGTAGGGACTGGCAATCCAGATCCGCTCTTCAGCCGAATTAATCGCATGGGTGAACATCAAGGTAGCGGTTTCTCGAAAATCGGCCGGCCCAGAAGGAATCACGAGTATCTCCTGATTTCCCACAGCTTGAAAACCACGTTCCCAATCCAACGTCAGAATAGTATCCGTTGCCCAGTTCCAGTCTTCAACAAAGGTGAGTTGCAAGGCTAAGGTTGCTGGTCCCTGAATTTTCAGGTGGGTATCCCGCCAAGAATCAAACTCTTTTCCTCCGTCCATGTATTCGTCCCCCACATTATGACCGCCCACCCAGCCAGTACTACCGTCGGTAACCACAATCTTACGATGGTTACGAAAATTTATCTGAAAACGATTTTTCGGACCTTTGCGGGTATGGAAATTATTGGCCTCTACACCGGACGCTCTAAGGTCTTCAAGGTAAGAAGCCGGCAGGCCTTGACATCCCACTTCATCGTAAAGGAAATAGACTGCCACCCCCTCTGTGGCCTTTCGGATCAGGAGATTCTTCAGATTCCGTCCCAACTCATCGTCTTTCACAATGAAAAATTCAACCAACACGTAAGATGCCGCGGCTTCAATACCTTCGAAAATCGAAGCAAAGGTTTTTTCACCGTCAAGTAAGAGCTCGACCTTATTCCCTTTTAAAATAGGTAAGCGCGCCAACTTTTCTGCCGCATGAGCCCCCGGATGACTTTTATCCGTTTCCAAGAAAGCATGCGGGTGGTTTTGAAATAACTTCTGAATAATCTCTTTCAGACTCGCATCATTTTCCTGACGTGCCGAGACATAGCCATTAAAATTATTGCGCCCAAAAATCCAATAGGCAGGCACCGCAAGCACCGGAAAGGTATTGAGAGAGACAAGCCAAGCCACCGTACCCTGTGATGTCCGGGTGCCCATCAGGGCATGAAAGGAGGAGATAATTCCAGCGAGTTGAGCTGCCGTTAAGAATAGAAAGATGAACATAGGTTTTTTGGATTTTGGTTTCCGGACCCTCGCGCGTTCAGCGTTCCTTCCCAACTATGAAACTAAGCGACGTAGCGACGTCTTTTACTTTAAGACCTCATCTCCCCAGAGCATCATTTCAAATCCAGCTTTCAACACATACTCCTCATTCCAATTTGCATCCTCAGCCCAAACCACTTCGGGAGCCAAAATAAAGTAAAGGAAATCCTTATAGGCGGGTCTTTTAACAAATAATGACACCGTCGCTTTGGTTGAATTAATTTCATTCCCGGTAACCCTAGCTTTTATACCATATCCCTTGGCTACATCATCCCCTCCTACGCGGCGTCCATAATCTCTTTCATCCAACAGTTCGGTAACATACCCCAAAATGGTTGTGCTATCCCACCGGTAGCCCCCTCCATCATATCCGAATTGACTGCTATCCTCATTCACCTCGTTTTCAGTATCCTCGTCTGCAAGTTCCTGGGTCCACTTTAACGAAAAGGACTGCCTGTACATTACCCGATTGTTCCAGCGGTTAAATACGACAGAAGTCAAGCCCCCAAATCCATCTTCACTTTCCCAAAAGGGTCTAATTTGAGGGGCCATCGTCCAACGCTCAGAAAGCGTGTATTCCGGAGACCATTTAATATAAGCAAAAGGTTCGGGGGGCCATTTGGTTTTCACACCCACGGCCGTTTTCCAATTCTTAAAAATTGCCCGTGAAGCTCCAATCCGCAACGCATTGTCTGAGTCAAAGGCATCCTGCCCAGGTAAAGCCGTTGGATCCTTGGTAGAGATAAAGAGCTTTAAGCGGCTCTCAATATTAGGCAAATCCACATCGGCATCGAAGTCGGCAACCGGAGCAAATTTAATCGCGCCATTCTCTTCCAAATCAATCTGGGTATATAGACCCACACGAAATCTGGACGGAGGCGTGGGAACGACCTCCTGGTCTTCCTCAAGAAAGCTGGTATCCAACCATTCCACAGTGCCATGAGACTTTCCGTAAAGCCAGTCACGGGTGCCGTCAACCCAGTTGCGAGGATCATCGGAATAGGGGTCCATCACGAGAACCCCGGTAGTATCAGACGTAAGAGCTGCCACAGGAAGCGATGATTCCACTACCTCTGTCGGGAGATCAAATCCGCTTGCTTGCCCCCTAAGCTCCTCCGTTTTTTCCATATCTACGGGTACCGATGATTCTACAAGCGCCTCAGGATCTATCAATACGGATTCATTGATGGCATCCGGCGTATTCTGGGCGAACAATGGATAAACAAGAGAAAGGGCCAACAAAGTAAAGAGAGGATAATTTTTCATAAATAGGATTTGGTTTAGTCTATACCTGCGAAAGATACATCCACTTGTCAATCTCGCATCCGTAAAGGGATTTGTAAGAGATTACAGAATTTAAGAATTCGCTTGCATCAGTTGGTCAAGAAGATGATTGTACCTATTCAACCCAATCACTTATGAAAAAAATACTCGTCCTACTCCTCTTACTGCCTTGCATTAGCCATGCGGGTGATTTCATCATCGGCCTTAATCTTTCAACTCCCCTGCTAGTAAGCGGAACCGCGGGCTACCGTTTTGGTGATCTAGAAACGACACCCAAAGCTCTTATGATTGAAGTGGAGGCTGGGGTTGGTGGAACCAAGCTTATGCTGGGCTTAGATGGCATGGACCAAGGTTTCGGAACCGCCATTAAAGCTTCCTTACTCAGCACCTGGTTTGAGCCCATAAATGTAGAAAGTGATAATCAATATCTGGGTGTAGAGCTTCAAGCCGGAAACAGTGGGTTTATAGCTAGCTTGGGTGGATATGGCCAAATCAGCGGTGGAGACGACTCTTTTATTGCAACCCTTAGTTTGGGAATTCGATTCAAATGAAACAACTACTCTTGCTCCTTCTCGCCGGCTCTTTGACGGCGTGCGTCTCTCCCACGAAAATTCCTCCCATTGCGACTAGTTCAAAAAACGTGGTCTTCGCTTGGCACGATTTAGCCAGTACTCGTTCATTCGAAGACGTACAATCATTCTACGGGAGCCTTCTGGGCTGGGATTTTGTTCAGATTGACTCGGCCTACAGTGTCATTATCGATCCAACCGGTCAGCCTGTGGGGGCCGTAATTCATACGGCAAAAACTAACTCCCAGCAAAAATCTTCGGTGTGGATCAGTTCGATTCAAGTAAAAGACGTGGTTGGAACCTTACAAATAATTGAGGACACAGGCGGAAAGATTTTAAAAGCTCCGGTGTTGGTTCCGGACAGGGGGATTATCGCCCTCTTTGAAGATCCTCAAGGAGCCATCGTACAAGTAGTGGAAACCTACCTCGCAGATCAGACGGCACTGAATTCTCCTTGGGTGTGGCATGAACTGCTTACCACTCAACCCGAAACCTCGGCAGCGTGGTACGCCACTATTTTCGATTTTGAGGTCGAATTTGTGGAAGAGGCCAAACGGTATGTTCTTAGTAAAGGCGACGAAAAAATTGCATCGGTATCCAAGAATCCATTCGAAAAGGAACGGAACCAATGGATTCCGGTTCTTTCGGTACAAGACCTCGATGATCTGGTGGGAAAGGTTGCAGCGAAGGGCGGTACGATTATCCTTCCGCCCACCCAAGACTTTAGTAGCGGCCAAATCGCCTTAATCCTGGATCCGGGTGGCGCACCGCTTGCACTTCAGATGAAAGGAGAAGCACAATGAAAAATCCTCTCATCCTTAAGTGGTTACTCCTGCTAGGACTCCTTCTACTATCGGCTGCGTGCACATTGACACCGCATGCGAATGTGGGTTTAAATCTCGATTATGCTAATGGGGGATTTCATGTCCGCCCCAGTGCCGAAGTCGGGGTTTGGGGATCTCCTTGATCGGTTGAGGGGAGTACGCGGACGTTAGTGCCGTATTGGGGTAACACATCAGGCCTTGATCAGACCTTGGGGTGATTGTCTTGGGGTGATTGTCTTGGGGTGATTTGGGGTGAAGGATTTGGCTAAACGTCAGTAAACTGACTCTAGAAAAACCTCACTAAAGCTCTCGCGCTCCATAACCGTTTCAAACCTCAACGACCTCACCTGTCTTTGTGAAAAGCAACTGACATTGGATTGACTCGGGGGATAAATCCAACATATCGGCCAATACTCTACGATAAAGTTCCATTTGTGGCCGGTAGTTTTCTATCGTGGAATCCGTAAGTTGTTGGTTGGTTTTGAAATCCTGAATCCAAGCACGATTCGGAAACAATACTACCCGGTCAAAAATTCCTGTGATCCAGCCTTCAGGTAATACGGATTCAAAACGTTGTTCCCGCCAAACCTCTATCGCATCCGCCGGGCGAGCAAATTCCGGTATCGTCAAGGCTTTGGTTATATGGAGAGCGGCTTCGGAATCCTGCCCTTCGTTATGTTCTTCAAAAAAGCGTTTAGCATCCACCTCATCCGCCCATTCGATGTGTTCTAAGAGTGCATGCACTCGGCTTCCCAAATCCCGGCCATCTTTTTCAACGTAGGTAAACTCACGATCAATGGCTTGAGGATGAGAGGCCTCTCGGGAAGGTTCCAAACGAGGTAGCGTCTTTGATCCGGAGGAAACGAGGAAGGGCTGAGGACTTGTTTGCTTTTTTTCTAAACCGCCGCTTTCTTCGTTCCAGTTTTCAGAACCCCATCGGGCTAAACCCTTTGCCCCGGTCCACTTTACGGAAGGGGCCTCCTTCGCATGACCGATCCTATCTCGCATCCAGTTCGAAACCGTACTTAGAGATCCGCCACTTTTGGGCGCGGCAGGTAAAATTACCTGCAGAGACTGTTTGGCACGAGTCAATGCCACATAGAGGGTACACAAGGTCTCATAGGTTTTTTCAGCATCCAAACGCTCATATAATTCAAGGTACTCCGGGATCTGTTGACAAACCACTTTAGGAGGTAACAAGGTCACCACAGGTGATTCTACATCCGCGGGGGATGTGACCAAGGTATCAGAATCCATTTTTGAAAAGGTGCTTCTCGGTTTAACTGGGACAATCACAGCATCAAAGCCGAGACCTTTACTCTGATGAATGGTCATGATGCGGATCACTCCGCGCGCTTCATTTTCTTTGAGGCGAGTTTTTTCAACTAAGGACAAAAACCGGTCAATTGAGGGGTCTCCAAGCCTATCAAAATCCATGGCGACATCCACGAGGCGCTTAAGTCGGGTTTTTGAAAAAACCGCATCCGGTCCGAGGGAGAGTTTTGAAATCAGGTATCGAACCGCAACTGTAATTCCTTCGTTTTGTACCTGCTGCAAGAGCTTGAATGAATCCGTGTGTAGATCAACGATTTGGAGGAAGTTTCGACTGAAGTTATCCAAGGGGTGAGCCGCCTGTCTTAGTGCAGCCAAGACAGCTTCTACCGCAGTATCATCTCTAATCACGGAGGATCCTTCTTGAGAAACTTTGAGGCCTTCCGATCGCAAGGCCGCAGCAATTTCCGAACCCTCGTCATTGGTTCGGACCAATATAGCGGTTTCGATATTCGAAGGAAGTTGTTTTGCCATTTTTAAAATGACCTGAGTCACATCTTGGTCTGCATCCGTGAGTTCCACCACTTCAGCAAATCCACGTAGATCTTTCTTGGCCGGCTGATGTTCTTCAAAGCTGCTGTTCCATCGTTTCAACGCGGTAGGCGGTAATGCATCCACTAGGGGAAGTTTAGAAAAGAGTGTATTCACCACCTCTAGAACCGGAGGGGCAGAGCGGTAAGAAACCGCCATCGATTCCCTCTCTATAAGAGGCCAGTCTTCCTGAATTTTCCCAAACAATTCAGAATCCCCTCCCCTCCACGCATAGATAGCCTGTTTCACATCGCCTACGTAAAAGAAGCTTCGACGCGATTCGGGGTCTTGTAAAATTTCCGACACAAACGGTTCCAACACTTTCCATTGCAATCGGTTGGTATCCTGAAATTCATCCAGCAGCCAATGGGAAAGCTCCCCATCCAATCGGTAGGCCATTTCGACAGGTTCGAGCAGATCGAAATCTGCCATCAGCATACAAGCATCCTCGAAGGAAAGTTGTCCTCCCGGAATCATGGCTCCGGAATACGCTTTTTGATATACCCACAAAAAGCCATATAAAGCCAAGGTTCGGGACTGTACTTGCTGGCAACTGACCGCAAGTACATGGTTCAGAAGGGCTTCAAGCTTTTGCCAAATGGCATCCGACACGATAAGGGTAGATCGACCGGATTTAACTTCAGGACCTTCACCAGCCAGAAACCGTTTCGACACTACATCCGCAGGTAAATCACCTCGGGTAGAGCTAACCTGATATACCTGGCAAGCGGTGGTCAACCCCGCGAGAATGGATTGGTGTTTTTCATCCAATCCGGAGTCCGGGAGAGCATCGATGATGTCCCTCGCGAAGCGTTCACGTTCTGATGCTTCTAAAAGGACGGGAGGAGTCTCCAGCAGGGGGCCTCTCCAAGCCGCGATCTCCGGGTATCCCAGAAATGTACTTCGGTGATCAGACAGGAACTGTTGAATTAAGGAGAGGAATTTCTTTTCGGAGGTTCCGTGCGTAGCCTCTAAGAAAAGCTGTAAAAAAGTATCCGCCTCTTCTTTTTTCAACGCTCCAGATCGGAAGAGTTCGTTAAGTACTTGATTCTGTAAGCGAAGGTATTCGGCAGAATGGGTATCGAGCAAGGAAAATTCAGGGGGCAACCCGAGTTCGACCGAAACGGCTGAAAGCATTTGAGAAATACGAGAATCTAGGGTGCCAATTCGGAGACGGTGGAGTGATTCAAATAACCGACGTAAATCTGAACAAAACGCTTCTTTTGACTGCGTGAGGCCTAGAATTTCGGACGTTTCTCCGGCCCCGAGATCCGACTCAGCCGCCTTACGAAGAGAGGCCACAATGCTATCAAATATTTCGCCGGCTGCTTTGCGAGAAAAGGTATAAGCCCCTATTTCATCCGGAGCCACTTTCTGGGCTAAAAGCCATAAATACCGATGAGAAAGCTGAAAAGTCTTTCCACTCCCCGCGCTTGCGGCAATAGAAAGATAAGGCTTTGATAAATCGATACCCGATTCCGTCAAACTGTCTCCGACGGCCCGGTTGCACCTTCAATAAGCGCGACAGCCTTTTCTTTCTGATCGGAAGAAACGCTTAAAAAAACATAATTCCCCACACCGCCATCGCCAAAAATCGCTTCATTACTATGTATGTTATACGGGATGTCTTCACCGTCTAGTAAATGAGCCACCGTTTCGGCCTCGAAATTATTATTAAAACTCGCGATTTTTACGAAGTCCATATGATCATCTCCTTTTAACACAAGTGTAGGACTCTATCGCTCAATAGGGAAGTGATTAAACCATGAAAAAGGAGGGCGGGTATTGTCCCTCATTCATAAACCACTTCTGCGGCGTCATGGGATTCATAAAGTGGCCGGAGCCGTTCACGGCCCGGAGCCAGCATATCAGCTAGACTCCCTGGTGCTTTACTTTGGCATAAACGCCTACGGCCACTATCGGGAAGCCGAGACCCTCACCTCTTCGCAGCTTTACGTTTAGCGTACTTCCGCTTCTTTCGCCAAAGTCGGAATTTGATCAGGGGGATGGCATATTTGGAAGTTAAAAAGCCCATAACTCCCATACGAAAAGGTTTACATTTTCCGGCGCGGAGCATCGACGAACCCAAGAATTCGGTAATCCGCTCTTTTCGGGTGACGTCTTCCGGAACCCCTCGATCGTACTCGGGAACAGGTCGTCCAGCATTTTTCCAGCGTTCTACCCGGATCGGAGCTAAAGACCCTTTGCGTTTCGTCTGCATCTTATGTGTGGAGTAGCTTGGATCCTTGGTCACGTCTGTGAGATGCAAGTCTCCGTTCTCCACCGTAGAATTCACTAGTTTCTGTCCAGCGGCTGTACGAATCAAGAGGCGGGAATGCTCCTTAAATTTATATTCGCCATCTTCATTTCGGGTCCAAGCATCACTAACCGACAAATCCGAAAACTCATTGGATCCATCCAAGCAGGTTTGACAGCGCTCAGGCATGTAAAGCGAGGTGAAATAGTTGTAGGCCCCGTCTTTATAATTCGAATAATGTAAAGGTTTCGGGGGACGGTCATCTTTAAACACCGCCCGCATCTGACCCGGCCACTCCCCGCCACGAAACTGAAAGTCTTTAATTTCGTCCTTTTTAATTCCCCGCATCGACAACATTTCCGTAGTCAGATTAGGTTCTAGAGATCCGCCACAAAACAATCCGATGACATAAGGGATTTTTGCAGCCAACTCCGGATCTGCCTTTTGTAATTTGCGGAAGCCATGCGTCTGACAGGGAAGAAGCGCGGCCGCATAGGTCCCCCCCTTCTCCCGAATATCCGCCCAAAGCTTATTCATGGGTACCACGGAATATCGTGAGCCCTGACTTTCGCAAAGATCTTCATAGGTGGTAGCGATAAAAGGTTCGGCTTTCCAAGGCTCCTTACGGTTCATGCGGGTTACTAAGCAACCATCCACCTGCCCGGTTTTCAACAGATGATGCAATAAAGCCGTAACCATTCCGCCTCCAGCCCCCCCTTTTCGGAAGCGTTTATCGGTTGCATAACCCACATAGGTTTTGTCCACCTGCCCATCGAATCCTCTGTCGACAAAACGCTCACCAAAAACCTGTTCAGCTAAGTCACCATAGTTAACCTTTCCACCCGGACAGACATCGCCACAAAGTCCGCAGGCCGTGCATTTGTCCAAGTCAATTTGCGGATATTTATCCTCTCCCACCGTAATAGCCCCTGTAGGACAGACCCCAGAACAGCATCCGCTCCGCGCGCACAAACTATGCGAACGAAAAGCGACACTTAAAAAAGGAGAGTCCAATGTAACCGGCTTTAAAGGTTGGCCTTCCGCATTCTGATAAGGGGTGGGTTGCATGACATCTCTAGCTACCGATCAGGATTCGATCAGGCAAGTTTTAACCCGGATTGAGATTGCAGAAGTTGCGCTTCTCCTTCATATCCGAAGGTGGAAACCCACTACATGCCTAGCACAACTCTACAAATTAAACCTTTACTCAAACTGATGCGCCCTCATCAGTGGTGCAAAAACGGTTTACTGTTTCTTCCTTTGGTTTTTGCGCATCGTTTGAGGGAACTTGATTTACTTATTCTTACTCTGGGAGCTACCGTCTGCTTTTCGTTGATGGCTTCTGCCGTCTATGTACTGAATGACTTTTTAGATGTAGAATCCGATCGCCTTCATCCAGATAAAAAATACCGCCCCCTCGCAGCCGGAACCATTCCTCTATCTTGGGCCCCTCCCCTCTGTGCGGTCTTAGCAACCTTATCTCTGATTACAGCATCTCTACTTTTCCCTTTGGGCTTTAGTGGGTTGCTCCTTTCCTATATTTTCGCGAATATTTTTTACAGTAAGCGGTTAAAAAAGATTCCGGTGGTAGATGTAGTCTTTTTGACCCTAATGTTTATCCTTCGGATCTATGCAGGAGGAATCGCGGGTGCAATTTCGGTAAGTTACTGGTTGCTTGGATTCTGTTCGTTATTCTTTCTTTCCATTGCCTTTGCTAAGCGGGTGCAAGAACTCAAAATTACAGGTGCGACGGAAGGGACGTCTCACATGCAAATTAGAGGATACCGATTCAAAGATTTGAACAGGATCAGCCGAATGGGTTTGGCTTCTGGACTCCTTTCCGTGGTAGTCCTCAGCCTTTACGTTACAGTTGGAGACAGCAACGTAACCTATTCCTCCCCAAAATTTTTGTGGATGCTTAGCCCGCTTATCCTGCTTTGGATGGGACGATTTTGGAAAATCACCTTAAAAGGGAACATGTCACATGATCCGGTCCTCTTTGCCCTCAAAGATCCTCTGAGCTACATTATCCTATTAAGTATGATGCTCTCCATACAACTGGCGTACACGGTTTAAGGTTGCGGATTTTCTGGCCACGAAAAGCCAAAGGTACTCTACGTCAAGCCGTCACCTACAAAGGTCCGGATCGCTTGCGCATATTCAGGAGAAGTTTGCCAGCCAGCTTCTACATGATTTCCTGACAGGGTGAAAAAGCCGCTTGGATTAGGAGCTTTTCTGTACAGGGCCTCACCCATATCAAATGGAATGGTTTCGTCCTCTGGGCTATGTGCCATAAGTGTTGGAGCCTTTACCGCGGCTATACGAAGATCAGATCGGAAGGGATGCCGACAGGTGACCTGTGGAAATAACCACGGATAGAAGCGCTTTCCCACATCCAGAATAGAGGTAAAGGTGCTTTCCAAGATGACACCGCGGACGGGTAAGGTTGATGCAAGTTGTACGGCCACCGCGCCGCCTAAGGATCGACCATACACAAAGATCGGGGGATCATCCGCGCTCCCATCAACTTTCGCACGGGCAAATTCCCAAGCAGCACAGACATCTTTGCCCATACCTTTCTCGCTAGGTAGTCCTCCACTTTTCCCATATCCTCTATAATCAAATAAAAACACATGTAGGGGAAGATCCTGCAAATCCTCGGCCATCCATAATCGATCCGATATATTCCCTGCATTTCCGTGACAGATCAACAAAACCCCTTTGGCGTTTTCATGAGGGAACCACCACCCATGAAGACCCGTGCCATCTTCCGCACAAAACTCTACATCCTCTACGGCAAGATCTGTATCTTCCCTTTCGCACCGGAAGGTTCTCGAACGGGCAAAAATCAAACGGTCCCCATAAAACTGCAGTATGAACCACACACATGCAGCTGAGAGAAGGAGCCAAATCACGGTCATGGAAGGATCCACTGCTTGCTACAGGGGGCCAACATGGAATGACCTGTTTCCGTTACCACAATCGTATCCTCAATTCGAACTCCGCCCAGATCCCTATAGTAGAGCCCCGGCTCAATGGTGATGACATGTCCCGGCTCTAACGCTCCACCAATAGGACTGACAGATGGGCTTTCGTGAATTTCCAGACCAACCCCATGCCCAGTTGAATGAATAAAACCTTGAGGCGTCCCGTCGATCATTCCGGTTTGATAACCCGCTTGTTCGAAGATACGACAGATCTCTAGGTGAATTTCTTTGCCCGTGACCCCGGGTTTAACCTGTGCCAAGGCACCTTTTTGAGCCTTCAGAACGGTTTTATATAAATTTTTCTGTGCCAAAGAGGGCTCCCCTTTTAGGACCGTTCGCGTGATATCTCCCCAGTATCCGCTTAGTTTAGAACAGGGGAAAATATCCAATACAATCATTTCATGAGCTTTCAATGGGCCCGTACCGCGCTCATGAGGGTCCACGGCCTGATTCCCACCTGCGACAATAATCTCATCCGCGGAGCAATCGTTTTCAGCGAGAACGCGTTCGATTTCGTGGCGAACTTTTTCTGAGGTAAGGGCTTTACCATCGGGAGCTTTCAACATCTGATTTTTTGTAATCGTAGACGATTGGATCAAAGCGATTGCGGTCTTCATCGCAGATACGGCAGCCCGCTGAGACGCCCGTAGTTGACGGACCTCACTTTCTGTTTTCAGTAACCGTTGTGGATAAAGAGGATCGGAAGCAATCGAAACCTTAATTCCACCTTTTTCTAGTTCACGAACCACCCCTACAGGACAGGTAGAACTCACAGAAATCCGTTTAAGTTTCTGATGCTCAAGCAGACCTAAAGCCTGCTTACCTAAGCTGCGCCTAGCCGAAGCCTTTAATCCAAGACTATCTGGCGTATGACAGATTATGGTATCTCCCAAGCTCTTCGCCCGTCCTAACTCCAAAAGGGAGACTACTAGATGTTTTTCTCCAGAATTGTCCAAAAACAGAAAGGAATCTGGGGCGCTGAATCCACAGGCATATCGCACATTTACTTCATCGGCTCCCCCGCCGATAAGTAGTAGTTTTATTGCTTTTTTCTTCTTTTTCATCAGGGAGTCCTCTTAAGGTTTAGCCATAGTAAATTTATACGCACACATACGGAAACAAAACAAAAGCCTAATTCTCTCAAAACAATCTATTGTCAGTATCTTGTGCCTTAAAATTTTCGAACCCACAACCTGTAGTGGCATGTTTTTTTTATTTCGTCGTTTGATTTAATGCGCTTGTCCTCTGCCCTGTATTCGGTTTATGTTCAAAAATATCCAAAATTAATTCGATTTCACATCCTTTTAATTTTTGGTTAGGGTAACTGCTTTTTAAGTAAGTTACAGGAGTTTAAACTGATTGTAATATAGAAGGTAGATCTTTGAGCGAAGAGAGGACATATCATCATAAATCTGACGAAACCAGTGCCATAGATCCTGTGGTCATCTGGAAGAAAGTTTGCGACATGCTCAAATCTGCGCTTACGGAAGATATCTATGATCGTTGGATTGGGGTCATCCAGCCCGGGAAGTTTATCGATGGCGAACACTTGGAACTTCGTGTGGCCAGTGATTTTTATTCCACTTGGCTTGAAGAAAACTATATTCCTATGATTTCCGATGCCTTTACGGCGGTGACCGGAACCCGAATTCGATTATCACTCGTGGTGGATCCAAGCCTGCGTTCCGATGCTAAAGAAGCGTATCAACTCGCCCCTTCCGAACCCGAGAAATCCCCTCAAGAGACTTCAGCCGTTAAACGGCAACAACAGCGGGCGCAAGCCTGTGATCGCGCCAGCCTGAATCCCCGCTATGTTTTTGAGACCTTCGTTGTAGGTTCTTCTAATGATTTCGCTCATGCCGCAGCCATGGCCGTGGCTCAACAGCCTGCTCGTGCTTACAACCCCTTGTTTCTTTACGGGGGGGTAGGATTAGGTAAAACTCATTTAATGCAAGCCATCGGGAATTTTGCAACTAGCAACAATCCTGCCTGTCGAGTGTGCTACCTTTCCTCCGAAACTTTTGTAAATGAGTACATTGATGCTTTGCAAAATGGCAAGCTCACTCAGTTCCGCAAACGTTTTCGTAGTGTCGATATCCTTTTAATCGATGATGTACAATTCCTCGCCGGCAAAGAGCGTTTACAGGAAGAATTTTTTCACACCTTCAATGCTCTTTTTGACGGTCACAAACAAATTGTTTTAACCTGCGACCGTCCAGCCACCGAAATTCCAGGGCTGGAACGTCGATTGGTTTCCCGTTTTGAATGGGGATTGGTCACGGAGATCGACGCCCCTGAGTTTGAAACCCGCATGGCGATTCTCCGCAAAAAAGCGGAACTCATGAACATCGAGCTCAGCGATTCGGTCATTCATTTCATTGCCGAGCGGATTGCCGCCAATGTACGCCGTTTAGAAGGTGCTTTGATTCGGGCGGCCTCGTTCTCCTCTTTAACTAATCGGGAATTAACTCCTGAAGCACTGGAACGTCTCTTACGTGACAGCCTTGATGACGAAGCCCCTGCGCCCCTAACCATGGAACGCATTCAGCGTACGGTTGCGGAACATTTTGATATTCGCTATAGTGATATTCTTAGCCGCAAGCGTCCCGCAAATATTGCTCATCCCCGTCAGGTTGCGATGTATCTCTGTCGCGATCTCACCTCCCACTCGCTTCCCACCATTGGGGATGCCTTTGGAAAAAACCATGCCACGATTCTGCACGCCTGCCGGTTGATTTCTGAAAAAGAAAAACAAGACCTTTCCCTGAAGCAGTCGATGACCACGATTCGGGAAACCTTGGTCCGCGATTCGCGAGCCAGCAATCGGTAGCGACTTGTTGCACTAAAGCGTAGTCCGCGCAGTCCGTGCGTGGAAATATAAGCCTAAGAATCCATTTCCCGCTGCTTTTTGAATTAAGTCCAAGCAGGCAGGCTTGAGTTGAGGTGTCCACGCACGGGGTGCGCGGACGACTAAACAACCAAGGTAATTAAATCTGCGAGAATTTCTAACCCTTCGCGTAAAATCATATCTTTTTCAGGCTGGATTTCGGATTCATTTTCGTCTTCATCCTCGTCTTCCTCATCCATATTATCCGCAAGCTCGAGGCCTTTGTCCTGAAGCTTGTCCAGCTCTCGGTCTTTTTTCAGCTGCTCCAGACGTTCGTCAAAGTTAAGGGAGACTTCCCGACGCTGAACACGCTCGGATAACCGGTCCACTTTATTTTGATAATACTGGAATTTTTCATGTTCTTCTAAACGAACCTTCGAGTTTTCTACTAGCTGCTCATTTACCTCGCGTAGATCGCCATAGGGTGGGAATCCCTTTACCGGATTTACCCATGACCACGGCAGCACATTCGGGAGATATTCTTCCCCGAGTTCCATCACATCCGTTGGCGTGCGAATCACCACATCCGGACTTACTCCTTTTAATTGAGTAGAACGTCCATCCACCCGATAGAATCCGGCGGTGGTTACCTTTAAAGCGCCCATATCGTCATTACGTCGATCGAGCGGCAACAAGCTTTGTACCGTCCCCTTGCCATGGGTTTTCGAATCCCCCACAATAACCGCCCGTCCATAATCTTGGAGAGCCGCAGCCAAAATTTCCGATGCGGATGCGCTAAGTTTATTTACCAGAACTACCATCGGTTTGTCGAATAAGACCCCCTTGTTGGGATCCGTCAGTACGCTGACCCGCTTCCCGGATTTCACCTGAACCATCACCCCTTGATCGATAAAATATCCGGACATTTCCACACAGTCACGTAAGCTTCCCCCTCCGTTATTGCGGAGATCCAGCACCAGGCCGTCGACCTCTTCTTCATTTAACCCTTCCAACAAGCGCCTAACATCTGCAGAGCTACTGGTTCCGTCTTTTCCGCCACTGAAATCGGCATAAAAATCAGGGAGATAGATAATCCCCATGTTGAATTCTTCCTCTCCACGTTCCAAAGGATAGACGAGGGATTTTGCGGCTTTCTCTTCCAACTTGATTTCATCCCGGACAATATCAATCAATCGTACCTGAGTACCAGTAGAATCACTAGCCGGGATCACATGCAAAATAACCTTGGAACCAATGGATCCACGAATAAGTCGCACCGATTTGTAAAGGGGCCAATAAAGAATATCCACCGGTTCTTCCCCGTCCTGTTGCACGGCAATAATTTTATCTCCGCTTTTCAGACGACCATCCTGCTCTGCGGGCCCCCCTTTCATTACACGTTGAATTTTGGCCGCACCCTCGTCGTAGGTTAACTCGGCTCCAATTCCGGTAAGCGACAGGCGCATCTGAATATCAAAATCCTCTTCACGGCGGGGTGAAAGGTAACTGGAGTGAGCATCATAGGCACTGGCAAGGCTACTAAGGTACATTCCCAAAACGTATTCGGAATCATGGCCACTTAGAACCTCCACAAAGCGGTGATAGCGTTTGAGGATTTTTTCCTCTGGGCTTAAATCGATTTCCGATTCAGCATTCACTTCAACCTCTACGTCGATTTCGACTTCATCTACCCCAGTCACATCCGCTTCAATTTCTTGCTCAATGTTCTCGGCAGCCTCCTCAACTTTTTCAGCCGCTTCCTCTTCCGCTTCAATTTCACGCATTTTCTGACTAACCAGCAATCCGATGTATTCGTTTTTCACTTTTTTGCGCCACAACTCATTCCATGCCTCTTCCCCTGCCGCCCAGGCCGCATCTTTACGTCGCCAAATATAGGTATCATTACTATCCAGCACAAAACCCTTCTCAAGTAAATCCTCAACATACGCCGCACGATTAAAAGCTCGTTCCTTCATTAATTCGAAAGTAGCGTATGGAAATTCGACATTCCCACTTTCAAAATTCGCCTGCATGTTTACCGCCATTTTTCGAAGGCTGACAATATCTTCGGCCATAAACAAGGTGCGATCATAATCCAGCGCCCTCAAGTAGTTATCCAGAGTCTTACGCATCAAGCTTTCAGATAAAGGTTGATGACTCAGGTGGCTAGCAGGCATGGCCCTAACCACCAGACGCATAATTTCAGCAGCGTCTTCTTGAGGCTGAATATTTTCAGCAGATGAAAAGGCAAAGATCCAAAGGATCGAAAAAAGAGAAAGGCGAAGGAGAGTTTTCATAAATAATCGGTTATCGAGTAGTGAAGTAAGACATTCTAAATTGTGATCATGTTCAAGACAACTTCGCATATAAAAGACGCTTTACAAGATTTGAGGGAATGAACTTGGCAATCGCAGAGGTTTTCGGCACTGTGAAAGAACTTAATTTCAACTGGATTCCGACTATGCTTACACTCAGACAAAATGCCAAAACCGCCCTGCTAACCCCCACCAGTATGGGAGTCCGTCTAACACCACAAGACGGCCAACCCTTTCATGCCGCTTCGAAACTGACCATTCAGGTCACCAGTGCCGAATCCAATGTGGTGAGCGTTTCCTCCTATTTAGGCCTTCCAGTTAAGGTTTTAAGCAAATTTGTAGAAGGTAGCCCGGTTTCCCGCTTAATTCTGGATAACCTTGCTTCCCGCCACATTGACGTGGAAGGTCCCCACATTCCACAGGGAGATCCTTGGGGATACCGCCATCAATTTAACTTGGCCGATTCAGGATATGGTTCACGAGGTCCTCGGGTACATAACGACCGAGCGGGAGAAATAGGTCGCACCATGAGTGTCGATGATTTTGATTTGGAACGTATTTTCGGCGAGGAAGGCGTGAAGATCGTTCACCTCTCCGGATTGATTGCCGCTCTCTCTCCAGAAACTGGAACCTTCTGCTTGGAACTGGCCCGTGCCGCCAAAAAAAACGGAACCTTGATTTCCTTTGATTTGAACCACCGCGCCAGCTTTTGGAAAGGTCGCGAGGAGGAACTGGATGGAATTTTCAAGGAAATCGCCTCGGTCACGGATATCTTAGTGGGCAATGAAGAAGACTTTCAGCTCTGCCTCGGTGTGGAAGGGCCAGAAGCGGGAGGTGAAGACCTAGCCACAAAAATTGAGTCCTTCAAAGGCATGATTGGAAACGCCAAAAAACAATTTCCGGATACCACGGTTTTTGCCACTACCCTTCGCGAAGTCGTAAGTGCGAATCATCACCTTTGGGGCTGTATTGTTTCCTCTGGGGAAGAATGGCAGGTGGTTGAACCTCGCGATATTTACGTACACGACCGCATCGGCGGCGGAGATGGCTTTGTGGGTGGGATGCTCTATGGCATTCTCAAAGGATGGGATACGGAACGAGCCTCTCAGTTCGGATGGGCAAGCGGGGCCTTGGCTGCCACACTGTTATCCGACTATGGTCAACCCGCGGATGAAGAACAAGTATGGAGTATTTGGAACGGTAACGCTCGGGTGAGGCGCTAAAAATGATGATTCAACTCCTCGCCTTTCAGTCCGATTGGGGAAACGGGGCTGTCAAGGCTGCCTTACTGGCGTGGCTGGCGGCACAGCTCATCAAATTCACCACTGAAGTCGTCAAAACCAAACGCTTCGATTTCACCTACTTTGTAAGTACAGGAGGTATGCCCTCTGCGCACTCCGCCAGTGTGTGTGGCCTCGCCACTAAAATCGGGATTGATAACGGGTTTCATACCGCCATTTTCGCTTTAGCCCTGTGGTTTGCATTGATTGTGATGTTCGACGCACAAAGCGTTCGACGTGCCGCAGGAGAACAAGCGGCCATTCTCAACCAAATCGTAGCCGAAGTTATGGAGGAACATCACTTCTCACACACCAAACTCAAAGAACTCCTTGGCCATACTCGAGTTGAGGTATTTGCGGGGATGATGGTCGGAATCTTGATTGGTCTGGTCGCTTAAGTCCTTCAGACCCCCCCCCTTTGCCCGCATCGTCGGCCGCCCAGTCAGCTTCAGGGCCTATACGGGACCGTAAACCCCGTGCCCTCCATTCCAAAATAGATGGCTAAGCAAGCAGGATAGTCCTTATTTTTCCTCTGCCTTGATTTCGCTCGGGTTAGGGCGTATTCAGCTGCGGTTTTGAGCACCAGAAACTACGCCAAAGGCGTTTATGCTTACAGCCGAGGGTTGTGAAGAAATGTCGCTACCCTAAGCCAAAAAACCGATGGTTATGCCAACGCGGAAGGCGATGTATCCGATGGCGATAGTTGAGAGTGATCTACCTCCTTCAGGTTTGTTCGCGGTGCAAAGGAGCATACCCAGTGCAGATCCTAAGCCTCCGGACCAACACGGGCTAGTGATAAACGCCTTTGACGTAACTACCCATACGGGGACTAGAAAATCCCCGATCCATTTTACCGATATCAGCTCCCACCCCGCTTGACATACTCTACTCTCTGAACTAGTTTAAATTTTACTAATTTAAAGGAGAATTTTATGACAACTACGACTATTGATATTACTGTCCGCGCTCAAGGGGAGCTAGCCAAGCTAGACCTTGGAGAAGATGGCTTTTTACGCATTAATGTGGTTCCCGGCGGATGCTCGGGAATGACCTATACTGCCGCCGTTGATACGGATTTCAGTGACGACGATGTGGCGGTTTTCGAAGCCGATAAACTGCGTATTGTGACCGATCAGGGCAGTGCCATTTTTCTGGAAGGTCTAAAAATCGATTTTAGCGATGACTTGATTCGCTCCGGATTTCGTTTCACCAACCCAAATGCGAGCGGCTCTTGCGGCTGCGGCTCAAGCTTCGCGGGATAAGTCTATGAGCCTCAAACCTATCGATCTCACTGGCGGAAAATCCGTTTACTGCTTCAATCAACATCAGATGGATCAGGCCGAACGCCTCTACAAAGAAGAAAGCGAAAGCGGTCAACGAATTCGCGACGCCGTTATCCTACTTGAAGACAAGTATACCCGCAACGAGCAGGCGACGATTGCCTTTACGCTTATCGAACATTTGAATCAGACCTCTGAATTTTAAGAGCCAACCTCAGTAACTTTCATGAATGCCCTCTCCCGTCTCCTCGTTTTTATCTTCGTAGCCGGGGCATTCACCTCGGTATCCGCTTCCGAGTTCGCCAAACACATTCCCGCAGGTGGATTCATGTACCTTGAGGTACGGAATACCGAGGCGTATCAGAAACGCTTTGCTAAATTTCCTGCCCTGCAGGAACTCACAGACTTCGACTGGAAAAGTCTGGTTCTCCAATTATATCAACTGACGATTGAAAACACCGAAGACGCTAGTGGTGACGACGAAACACCCTCAGTTACGGAGGTCGACGAGTTTATTACCTCTATTCAAGACAAGTGGGACGAATTAAACTCTCACTTGACCGGTGAGTTTGCGTTTTCGGTCGGAGACTTTCAAAAAGCATTCGATGTGTTCAGTGAAAATATCGAACTTCGCCAACAAGTGGAACTAGTTTCGTGGGAACTGGATGAAGATGAGCTTACGGAAGAGCAAATCGCGGAGCAGGAAAAGAGATTGACGGAAGAGGAACGTCTAGACGAACGAGAAGTTGCCAGCGTATTCGGGGAACTACTACTTTGGGTTCGGATCAAAGAAGCGGAAGGTCAGGACGGTAAACTGGAATTATGGCTCACCGAAATGATGACACCCGATGCTGAGGGCGGCTACACCTTAACCCAGCAAGAATGGAAAGGAACATCTTTACACATCCTAAGTTCCCTTGGCCAAGAAGCTGGCATTAGCTTTAACTGGGTGATCAAGGATGGGTTTTTGATTATCGCCTTCACCACCGACGCTCTCAAAAAGACTCTTGATGATTTTGGCGCAGCCTCGGAGGACGTGTTAGCCAATCAACCCACTTTTAAAAAAGCCGTCGAATTTGTAGGCCCCTATGATTCGTTCTTCTACGTTGATTTTTCTGCTTTAGACCAGCTCCTGCGAAAAGGATTGGAACAAATGCCGACAGATGAAACGGGTATGATTCCTCAAGCCGAAAAAATTCTCGAATGGTTTGGGATCGACGCTTTGCTTCCTTTGATCTCGGCAAATCGATTGAATGAAAAAGGGTTAAGCTCTCGAGCTCGCATGGGCTTTAGCCGTGAAACCGCTTTTTCACGCATCCTTATAGACCCCAATGCCGGAGCCGCGGAAGTTCCCTCATTTATTCATACGAATTTTAACAGTTTCTCCGCTTTTGATTGGAACATTGGAAATGGGTGGAGCCGATTAGAAACGGAACTAATGGGACTCAGTCCGCAGGCGGCAGCCGGAATGGGACTTGGACGTATGTTGGCCTCCGGTCAACTGGGATTTGATCTCAAACTTCAGTTCCTCGACTACCTCGAGGGCAACACCCTCTATGTGCAAACCTTCGATCCCGACGTCATCGATAAACTCATGGCTGCGGCAAAAAACGAAGATTTGGCTACCGCGATGCAGGTACAAATGGAACACCCCACCGGGGGGCAAAATTATCTGGTTGGTTTCAAAATGAAAAACCAGGAAGCCATCGAAGAGGCTCTTGGCCGATTAATGAATCGCTTTCATCCTGCTGGCGCACCGGAACCCGTAGATTTTGAAGGTCAGGCTATTCATTACCCCATACCCTCAGAGGTCCAAGACGGGAAGTTTCAAAAAATGCTTAGCTATACGTACCTAGATGGGTATCTCCTCCTCGCTATCGGAGACGATGACCTTCTGCAGAAAGCCATTCAGGCAAGCAAAGACCCATCCTTACAGCTTATGAATGTAGCAGAGTTTAAAACATTACGTGCCAACCTTTCCCCTGATGCGGGAACCTTAGAATACTCAAACCGTAAGCAGCAGGAAAATGCCATGAAGATGGTTCAGAGTTCTTTAAGTATGTTGCAGGTGGAAAACCCTGATCTAGTCTTACCAGATCTAACCGCGCTGGTAGGGTTTATTAAACAGGTGATGAGTAGCTCTGTACAAAAAGGTCTGGTCTATGAAATAGAAGGCCTCATGGAGTTTGCACCCGCAGAATGACGGATGCTTTACATGCCGCGCATTTTTTCTGCGCAGCCTACATGACCGGAATCATCTGGTTTGTGCAACTCGTGCACTACCCCATGCTGCATCTGGCAGTTGGAGAAAATCCCCAAGCCGGTCATCGCGAATATACCCGCCGCATGGGGTTTGTGGTGATGCCGGTCATGTTGGCAGAAGTAGCGTTACAAGGAATCTGGCTTGCAGGTACTCCGTCGACACTATCGTGGGCCGGAGCGGGATTACTTTTCATCGTCTGGGCCAGCACCTTCTTTCTTCAAGTTCCCTGCCACCAGAAACTTGAAAAGACCTTCGACATCTCGGTCCAAAAAAAACTAGTTCAAACCAATTGGATTCGGACCGTGGCCTGGACATCCAGAGCGATTCTGGTTGGGTGGTGGTTTTGAAGAAGTAATAAACAAACAGCACTACCCAACCATTCTCTCTGAAAAGAAAATGGTGTAACCCGCTTTCAGTTCCAGTTATCGGGAGCAATATGACCGAGTATCACAAATTCGCCATTGCCTTTGGGTTCGAGCACAAAGCAAACTCCTTGTGGTTCCGGATATATTCCAGTTGCGGCTTCAAACGGATCATCGTGCGCCACAATTACGGTGTTGGTTCCCGTCTTCGGAATTTTGGATAGATAAGGAGCCACTGTTTTTTTCATGACGGCCATCTGCTTTTCATTATAATCTTCGTGCGGCAGAAAATTGAAGTCTGCGTTCTTCTCATATTGCCCAAAAGCCAACCAAGCGGTCTGCCACGCTCTAAAATACTGACTGCTGACTACGTGCCCGACCGGTATGTTGTAGAATTTGAAAGCATTCCCGATGTGAACAGCTTCATGCCAGCCTTTTTCACTTAACACACGTTGCGTAGATCCATCATTCACGTCCGCGGTTACTTGGTCCGCGTAATCTTTTTCGGTGGATGCGTGACGAATGTAAATGACCAGACCGCCTTGTTGCATTTTTTCAATTAATTTTTCTTTAGGCAGATCCATACTTTCGGCCTGAATGGTTAAAGGTAGGGTGAATAAACAAACGAGTACGATTAATATTTTCATAGCTTTTCTTTGGTTTTAGTAAACATCACGCACATATCTGTGCTCGTGATGCAGGTTTGATAAATAGGTTTCCGACTCTTCCGAGGTACATCCTGACTGCGTTTGAATCACCTCACACATAGCGGCATGGACATCGGGGGCCATGCGGGTGGCATCCCCACATACGTAGACAAATGCACCCTTCTCCAGAAAGCTATAAAACTCTTCTGCAGACTCAAGTATGCAATGGGTGATGTACCGCTTTTCAGCTTGGTCACGGCTAAAGGCAACATCTAAACGACTGAGAAGCCCCGTTGAGCTCCAGCGTTCTATTTCTGAGGCGTAGGCGAAGTCAGAGTCCCGATTTCTGTCCCCATAAAATAGCCAGTTTCCGCCACGGGCACCCGTCAGTTCCCTTTCCTGTAAAAATGCACGGAACGGGGCAATTCCGGTTCCGGGTCCCAACATAATAATAGGGGTTTCGGGATTATCAGGTAAACGAAAATGGTCATTTGAGGTGATGTATCCACGCACAGTTTCACCTAGCTCTACTTCATCGGCAAGAAAGCAGGAGCAGACTCCTTTGCGATTCACTTCATTTAAAGCGTAGCGAACGGAAGCTACAGTTAAATGGATTTCACCTTTGCAAGCCACCGGACTCGAACTAATCGAATAAGCTCTTGGTTGGAGCGGACGAAGTAGAGGCACCCATTTTTCGGTTTCCAACATAGGTTGTGATGCAGCAGTTAAATAATCTAAAAGCTGCCAGTCAGCTTTAGCTTCTGTTTTAGCATCTACCCCTTCTTTCCAAGCCTCTTTGAGTTCTAGAGAGGGGTCTTTTAAATCTGCATGCTCACGCAAATGATCTTTAAGAGAAACGGTTCCGGATGCCGATTCCCAAGACTCATCATCTCGACAGCCTGTAATCTTCAAAATTTGATCCACGAGCGCAGGATCATTATGAGGAAGCACATGTAGAATATCTCCGGTGGTGTAGGAAAGATCCGACTGAAATTCATAGTGCCAGACTTGCTTTGAGGACTCAGGCGTAGTGAGAGCATCTTTGCGTTTCAAATGGAGAGGCGTATACAATGGAGCTAAATCAAACGTCGTCGAAAGAGGTGGTACACATTCCTCATTGGGCCGAATCCGTTCAAACAATGCACGTTGAGTTGCATCCAGCCATTCTTGAAATGGTTTTTCCAGTTCAACATCGCACTCGACGCGAGAGGTTAATTCTTCCGCTTCTAAGGAGGCAAAGCGTTCGCTCAACTGCCTTCCTGTTAAGCAAAAGTGATCATAGGCACTATCTCCTAAGGCCAAAATCGACACCGAAGTTTTTTGCAGAATTGGAGCAGAGTCCGATGAAAGATCCTCCCAGAAATACGTAGCATTATCCGGCATGTCCCCCTCTCCTTGTGCACTGCACAAGATGACTAAAAAACGAGAATCTTGCAGGGTGCGTACATCTACGGCGTCCAGCTCATCCAGTTGAATCAGAAAGCCCTGCTCTTCCAAGGTCTTTCGGGTGAGTTTTGCCAACTTTTGGGCGGTGCCCGTTTGACTCCCATACAATACACGTATCAGTGGGCCACTCTTTTCGAGACCTTCCGAAGCCTTGGATGAGGTTTTACCAAACAATTGTTTCCACACCATGATCTTACCTTGAGGAGGATTGCAATGCCGCACGTTTTCGTCTTCGTCCCCGCAGGCCTTTACGAATCTTTCCTGGCAGCGGATAGAAAAAGAGAATAAGTCCCGTTACCCAGAGCACGAGCAAGGTGGCAGCGGATGGGAAAAAAATCCATAATTTAGCCTGATCATGAAAAAAACTCCCGTCGTGAATAGACTCAATCCAATCAGAACGTCGAAAAGCCACCAGTAAAACCTCACCTGTTTGATTATCTACCTGAATTTCCCAGCGGTTTTCGGAGCGAACTTTTACGATTCCTTTTGAAGGTCGCACATCCAAACGGTCGATATCGTTCCAGCTCTCGATTTCGGCTACAGGCACTTCTCGTACGATATCAAGCAAAGCTTCATAGTTTAAGACGGGGCTTTTTCCTTCCCCACGTTGCGTCGGAGGCTGAACCCACTCCAGCTGTTTTTTCCACATAAGTAACATACCCGTTATGATCACAATGACGACCGGTAGGGCAAATAGTATTGAAATCCAGTAATGAATTTGTCGAGTTAAGGTTTTCCAGTCCATAAGCGTTTTCATAAGTAGCAAGAGTCAGATTATATATCATATAGTGCATATTTCGTACAGTTGAAAGTTATACCATTCCTTTGTTTGACATATAAATCATACTACCTAACAGAACAATATTCTAACAAGGCTCCGCTCTTGGACCTTGGCTCCACAGAGGTAAATTTAATCCTCTTAAAATCATACAACCCAAGTATTAACTTATGAATAAAGGTACACTATTATTTTTGGCAGCCACCATGTGGATCACGACTACGTCACAAGCGGACGAAAGTTTATGGATCTATACTCAAGGAACAGACACCCGTCCTCAAGGAAGCTTTGAAGCAAAACTTTCCTCCGTGCTCCGCGCCGGAAAAGATTCTGGACATTATTATTTCTTGGAGACCCGACCTGAAATTGAATACGGGGTCACAGACAAATTAACCTTGAGTGCCGAAATAATTCATTTCTATCACGATTATGCGGTGGATAATCCAGAACTAAATCCAATGTTTGAGACGCAAGGTGGAGAAGGTGGTAGCTTCAAAAAATCCCAAATCGGTGGTTTTGAAGTTTCTGCCAAATACAATATCCTGAGTCCTTACAAAGATGCATTTGGACTTACGGTGGGATTTGCTTACGAACGCAGAGAGCGTTATCGCCTTGATGGAGCCGAAATTGATCAGGACTCGTATGTACCGATTCTGTATCTTCAAAAGAACTTTCTCGATGATACATTGATTTTCGCATTCAAAGGAAAACTTGAGTTTGAGTTGCGTGAAAGCCCCGGTGTAAAAGAAGAAGAAATTGCTCCCGATCTAGCTTTCGGTGTTTCGTACCGCTTTAAGCCAAAATGGTTTATTGGTGCGGAAATCCGTTATCAGTCCGATTTCCTCGAACCGGAGGAAGAAGGCGAGCCCGCTCCAGAAAATCCTTCAAATTTTACGGACTTAGACAACCTCCGTCTCGGAACTCAGTTCCAATACGTTACATATATCGGCCCCACGATTCACTATGCTCAAGAAAGATGGTTCATTACAGCCGGTATTTTATTTCAAATATATGGAGGGGGAGATGAAGAGACTAACCCAACCATTGATGGAAATAAAGTATGGGATGAACATGAACGTGTTCATCTCGGATTAACCTATGCCTATAGTTTCTAAAACGTAAACCCATCTCTACAACGCATCTTCGGCAAGGCTTCTTTGAAGCCAGTCGAAGATGCACTTGTGTACAAGGAGTCCTACTAAATGAACAGAAGACAATTTTTCAGACCTCTAGTCGGAGGCATAGTGCTACTATCGTTACGCGGTGTTGCACGGGCCAAAACTTTTCTTAGCCCCAAGCAAGCTCAAACAGCCCTTTGGGGCGAAAAAACGCTCACACCACAGCCCGTGGAATTGACACAATATCAACGGAAAAGTATAAAAAAAGTATGCAAAGTACGAGTACGCAACTCTAAAGTTTCTACATGGAGAACGGATGATGGAGATTGGTTTATCTTGGATCAAGTCATTGGAAAACATGAAAATATTGATATAGCTGTGGGATTAAATGCGGATGGTAGCGTCAAAGGAATAGAAGTCCTCGTCTACCGCGAAACCTATGGACATGAAGTGATGAATCCAAAGTGGCTGGCGCAATTTATCGGTAAAACTCACAAAGATAAGCTAAAGCTTGATAAACAAATTCAGAACATTTCAGGTGCCACCCTTTCAAGTGCACACATTACAGACGGAATCAATCGCTTGTGTGAAACGTGGGAGCAAGTGTTAAGACATCTTCCCTTACCTGAACGATAGTGAAAGAAACTAACGAGTTATATCGGTGTCGCCCCCAACTAGGAACATATGTTGAGGTCCGAGTTCAAGATGTTTGTGGAAAATCGGTACTCATCCAACGAACCCAAGTGGCATTCGACCGCATTCAGGAACTATCGGATACCTTAAGCTTCCATAGACCGCAGAGCGAGCTCTCAATGGTTAATCAAAGAGCTCATTTGAAGCCCCTTTCTATTTCCTCCGATTTAGCAAAGGTTTTATCCTTAGGACTAAAGCTAAGTAAACTCACACAGGGACAGTACGATCTAACCATCGCGCCCTCTTTAGTAAAACGAGGACTTCTTCCCTCGCTTACCACTCAACCAGATGAAACGGCAACCTGGGAAGATATCGTTCTCGAAGGAAACCAAGTATTTTTCAGAAAACCCCTTTGGCTAGATTTAGGAGGTATCGCTAAAGGATACGCCGTGGATTGTGGTTTTGAGTTACTAAGCGATCTAGAAGCCGTTTTGGTAAATGCGGGTGGGGATTTAAGAATGAACCCCTGGAAAGGTCAGGAGGTTTTAGTGAGAGATCCTCGTCTAAAAGGGAAAGGGTTTAAACCGGTTCAGATGGATGCCGCTGCTTTAGCCACAAGCTCTGGATATACCCAACCAAAAGAATCTCCATTTGTGAACCAACGTACCGGTAGGCCCATTAAAATTAGTGACAGCTTTTCTGTTTTTGCAGAAAGTTGTATGCTTGCGGATGCCTTAACCAAGGTTATGATTCTAGCTCCTGAACCGGAAAGAATTTTGAGTACCTTCTCCGCAACATCCTTTATATTTCCTTCTTGATTCATATGCCTTTTTCAAAAATAAGTGCGCTTTTCCCAAAAAATATCAAAGCCATTTTATTTTTCGCGGTAGTTAACAGTTGGTTCACTGGCGTTTTGTTTTTTATTCTTAACCGATGGTTTGAAACTGAAACGGATTTCGGGTTTCAGAAACATCCTTGGGTTTTTCCTCTTCTCCGTTTTCATGGAGCCGCAGCATTTCTGATGATTTTTCTCTACGGGGTCTTACTCTCAACCCATGTTCCCAAAAGCTGGCCTACGAGGCGGTCTAGATTTTTTGGAATTATGCTACTCAGTCAACAAGGACTGATGATCCTAACAGGCTACCTCCTCTATTATTTGGGAGACCCCACTCATAAAGAAATTACAATGTATGTTCATACCACGCTTGGCTTCACCTATCCCCTAGTCCTCTTAATACATATTCTGACAGGTAAACGAAATCGGCCCACGAACAACCGACGCAGATGAACACCTATGAGCTACCTTTTTCTAAGCTGTATTATCTTTGTTTTTAGCGCATATGCAGTGGCCCAACCCTTCCGCCCTACCCTCCTTCTACAAGTCCAAACCGCAGCTGTTAACGATGGTGATGAACATAAAAGCGACTCCGAAGTACGTCGAGAACGCTTCGGAGTTAAATCGGATCTCACGTCCAACGTGCACCTCTCTGGGACGGCGAATGTTAAATTGGAAGATGGGGATTTCTACGAAAACCATAGCCAAGTCTATCTACGATATAGCTGGTTCGGAAATTCGAAAAAAGAGTTCATAAAAGGGGCCCTTTACCTTGGAAAGTTAAAACCCCGATTTGGACGTGAATACACCACGCCGGCCAAGAAGTTACTTACGGTTGAGCGTAGTTTTTTCTCCTCTCTACTCGCTCCCCGAAAAACTTCAGGAGCCGAAATCATTGGATTCATTACGGAGACCGTCTGGCTAAGTTTTGGTATCTACAGTGGCGAACGAGACGACGGTTGGAGTAGCTTTTCGGATCAAGACCCTGTGCTTATCTTAAAAATAAAACAGAAACTCTCTGACGAATGGCGTCTCCTAACGGATGTATTACTGCCCACGGGAGAACAGGAGATCACCTATCCCACTGACGGGGGTCTATCCCTCACCCTTGAATATCAAAAAAAAGAAACCGCAACATGGTCAGGATGGTGGGAAGTCGCAGGAGTTAAAAAACATGGTGAGGGAAATAATCTCTGGTCAACCACTCTTCACGCCCACAAGAATAGCGGTGAGGGAGGCACTTGGGTTCTACGAGGTCATCTCCTTCAAAAAAAAGGAGGCACTGGGCTTCCAAAGCGATATGAACGGATGCTTGAGCAAGTAGGCGATGAAGACCTTTATGCCTCCCTTTATGTGGGATACAACCACACCCTAAAGGAATCCCCATGGATTGAGTTGAAAGTAGGCTTGGAACAGTCCACCTATGCTTTTACTGGCTTTACAGGTCTACAACTTTCACTCTAAAACGCCTATGCTACCCACTATTTTAATCAGCATCCATGTGATTTTCAGGAACAGGTGAAGTAGGTAGCGAAAGGACTTAGTCGCGTTGTGAGATCCTTATAATTTTTGAGCAGGATGCGCAGGCTCCATGAATGCATCGAGAAAGAGCTGAGGGCACCCCGCCCCTCGGAACAAATCAGGAAGATCCACTACATCAGTGTAGATCATCTTCATCATTGCTTTTCCTACAATAATAAGCCGATCAAAGCTTCAATCGACATTTTAGCTTCGCTTTCATTAGACTTGGTGTAGCCAACGAAAGTCTGCTCCGCGATGGATCTACCGTCGATGTCCTTGCACATAATATAAAAATACCCACTTACGATATTCGGTGCATCCACCTCGACTCGAAGAAACTCATCCTGCATGGTCATACCAATTACATCCTGCATCTCCAGTAAAGACCCACCGCTGAATAAACGTTTGTTTAAAGCTACGACAAAGGAATCCATATCAGAGTTCAGTCGCAAACTGATTTGTTGGGAATACGGATCTTTCATCGCTAGTAAGGCGCTTGAAACATTCTTTCCGAGTTGATTGAAAAATATATCCATTTCCATCCCGGGGTTAGAGACGAACTCCGTAAAGAAGGCTCGCGTCTTAGCAGTATCCGACCCAAAAACCATACTTTGACGAACTCGGCCACTGCAGGCATTATCATCAAAGGTCACGGTATCATCTGGAGAATATGCACAACCAGTCCAAATAAAAAATGGGAGTAGAAACAAAGAGTAGATTTTCATAATCAATGAATTAGCAGGGGTTTATCTTCTCCGCAAGCGTCGAAGTGTTAGCATATCATAAATCTCTAAGCAGATTGACTTAACGTACTCAGTAAGTTGTCATCACCACCCACGATTAGTTATTATATGATCTCAACAACAAAAACTTACTTACTCAATCTCTCCGTTTTTCTAAGTTCTTTTCTTTATGCGAACGAAGCTGTTACCGTTCAGGGGCACAGCTATCCTATCCGGATATCCGCTCACGACGTAGAGTGGAAACTAGCGGGAACAGAACATTTCAAATACAAAGTCTTTTTTTCTGTATTCACCGCGGCCTATTACCGACAAGTAGACGGTGGGGGAGAAAAACTGATCTTTACTTATACCCGCGACCTGAAGGCTGCCGATCTTAGTAAGCAGTCAATGAATCACCTTGAAGAAACAAACGACCCAACCACGCTTGCGACCTACAAAGAACTAACCGACAAAATTCAGGCGGCCTACGTGAATGTGCAAGAAAATGATTCCTATGCTGTGACCTCAGTTCCCGGAAAAGGAACTTGGTTGCATTTAAATGAGCAAGAGGTTTTCTTTTCGGAAAATGCGGAATTCGGGGACTGGTACCTATCAATTTGGTTAGGAGATCCCCCCATATCGGAATCATTAAAGCAGGCATTAGTTAAGGAGGAGTCCTCATGAATACATGGCTGTTAAAATTAGCTGAATCTGGTGTTTTACCCGATTCGATCATTCGCTTGGGTATGAGACGTTTACTGAAAGCTCGGCTTCAAGCCTTGGCGGATAACCCGGAAAGTACTCACGAATTTATAAAACGAGTGGCCGACTCTCCGGTTGCCGTAGATACCGATGCCGCGAACGAACAACATTACGAAGTTCCTATCCGTTTTTTCCTAAAGGTCCTCGGTTCGAGAATGAAGTACAGTTCCTGCATTTGGCCAGAGGGAATTGATACCCTGCGGGATGCCGAAACCGCCATGTTGGATCTAACCTGTCAACGGGCGGAAATTTCAGACGGTATGCCCATCTTGGAGTTGGGCTGTGGGTGGGGCTCTCTAACCTTGTGGATGGCAGAACAATACCCGAATTCTCGAATTCTGGCGGTTAGCAACTCGGCTACCCAGCGCGCCCACATAGAAACCCAAGCCTTGGATCGGGGATTCAAATATGTGGAGGTTCGCACCTGCGATGTCAATGAGTTTGAGCCTAATGAAACCTTTGACCGAATCGTCTCTGTGGAAATGTTTGAGCACATGCGGAACCCTGGAAAATTGTTGGACCGCGCAGCTGGCTGGCTGAATGACCAAGGTAAAATCTTTATTCATGTATTCACCCATAACGGATCTCCCTATCTTTTCGAAGATGGTGGAGATCCCAATGATTGGATGGCTAAATACTTCTTTACGGGGGGTATGATGCCCTCCCCCGACCTTTTGCCGGCAAGCTCTAGTTCCCTGCAGCTTGAAGAAGAGTGGGTCGTCAACGGTAGTGAATACAGTAAGACTCTTGAAGCCTGGCTAGAGCGACAAGATAAGAGCAAAGAAAAATTACTCCCTATTCTTGCCAAAGCGTATGGAGACCAAGATGCAAAAATTTGGTTCCAACGTTGGCGCATGTTTTGGATGGCTTGCTCGGAGCTTTTCAAGTACAAAGGCGGCAAGGAGTGGCCTGTTCATCATTATCGATTGACGAAAAAAAAGTAGTGGAATGAGTAAACCAAAAATTGCCGTAGTGGGTGCCGGGGTTGCCGGACTCACTGCTGCCTGGAAACTTCAATACCGGGCAGATGTAACCCTATACGAAAAAAATGACTACATTGGTGGTCATACCCGCACGCTGGTGCTCCCGGATGGACCAGATGCTGGTACCGCGATTGATACCGGATTCATCGTAATGAATCATCGGAATTATCCTCATTTCACCGATATGCTTAAGGAGTGGAAAGTCTATCTGGAAGACAGCGAAATGTCTTTCAGTTATCACGAGAATGAAGGTAGCTATGCTTACGCAGGGACCAACTTTAGCGGAGTTCTTCCTTCCGCAAAACGATTTTTTGATCTCAAACACTGGAAGCTTCTTTACGAATTAAAGCGATTTGGGAAAATCGGCAGCGTGGCCCTTCAGGATCACAGCGCTTCTAAACAAAGTTTAGGAGAGTTCTTAGAGAAGCATCGATTCTCAAATATTTTCCGAGACCGCTATCTGTACGCCATGGGAGCCGCCATCTGGTCGTCTCCGCCTGATAGGCTCGCGGACTTTCCGGCCGAACCCTATCTTCATTTTTTTGAAAACCATGGCCTGCTCACTCTACAGAACCGTCCGCAATGGCGAGTGGTGTCGGGAGGGAGTAACTCTTATGTCAAACAAGCCTTGGGTCGCTTACAAGCCGATGTGAGAACCGGTCAGAGCCCTGATAAAATTTTCCGAGACTCGGAAGGAGTAGAACTTCGATTTTCCGACGGTCGGAAAGAACGATATGATCATGTGGTGATCGGAACCCATGCAGACCAAGCCTTACAATTGTTGGGCGACCCCGATGCGGAAGAAAAATGTTTTCTGGGTGCCTGGACCTATCAGGCCAATGAAGTGATTCTTCACAGTTGGGAAGAGGTAATGCCGAAACCTAAAGCCTGCTGGGCTTCCTGGAACTTTTCCCGAGAAGAAGGATATGATGCCACCGATCCTGTAAGTGTGAGTTATTGGATGAACCGGTTGCAGAACCTAAAAACGGAAAAAAATTATTTTGTGACCTTGAACAGGAAAGGCATGATTCCTCAAGAGCATATTATAGACTCGACCATCCTCCATCATCCCCAGTACGATCGCAAAGCCATCGCTACCCAGAACTATTTGCATGAACGAAACGGGACCCGAAACACCTGGCTAGTAGGTAGCTATTTCGGATATGGGTTTCACGAGGACGCGGTTCGTTCCGCCGTTGAGACTAGTTTACGGATTAAGGCGGCGCTCTAATGACGGCCCGGATTTATTCGGGCTTGCTGGTACATGAACGACTAAGTCCCCTACCGCATACCTTTAAAAATCGAGTTGGATTTATCCAAGTGGATCTAGAGGAGTTAGCCGTTCTCGCAAAAAACGTAAAAGGGTTTTCTCTCAACACCTTTGCTCCGGTGAGTGTTAATACTGATTCCTATTTACGGCCCGGTCCGGGTTCCCTCCGAGAAAAACTACAGCCGTGGATCGATGCCTTGAAGCTCCCCGAAGAGCCCGATTCGGTTTCCCTAGTGACCAACCCCCACTGGTGGGGAAAGGCCTTTAACCCTGTATGTTTCTACTTATTACGGAATTCAGAATGCAAACTGATCGCTTTAATTGCAGAAGTAAACAATACCTTTGGCGACCGGCACATCTATCCCGTTCCTCTGAATAATACGAAAGGACTCGAACAGGGCGAAAACACGAAAGAGTTTCATGTGTCTCCTTTTAACGACATGGAAGGATCGTATCGCTTTTCCGTGCGCGAGCACGATGATGAATTGACGATCGGAGTAGATCTTTACAAAGAAGGAAAACCTTTCCTGTTGGCTTGGATCGAAGGACTTGGAAAACCTTTGAACACCTCGACGCTTTGGAAACACTATCTTCGACATCCCCTGCAACCCTGGCTCACCATGCCCCGTATCATTTGGCAGGCGGTCATGCTTAAGTATCGGCGTAAACTGAATGTGTTTAAACGTCCGGATCCGAAGCATCCGGATACAATTCTTCATCGGCATCGTCCAGCCGATTAAAGAACGGTACCATAAGAAGAAGCAAGGCGCTCAGGCCAAGTAGGAAGCCATAGAATTGAGTGAGTAAGCGATGGGAGATGGTGAGCGCGGTAGCCGTTTCTTCGGAAAAACCGAGCACAACCAACACAAAGGTCATGGTACCTTCGTAGGCTCCGAAGCCGCCGATGCCGGACACAGGTAAACTGGCGGCAAGCTCTCCGGAAACTAGGGCAATAAAAGCTTTTGCAGGGGGGGCATCCGAAATCGAATACTCCTGAGGGATCAATAACGCGAGCATAAGACAATACAGTGAACTGTATTTGGCCACTCGAATCAGTAGCGAACTGGAAAGGAGCTTCCAGAACAATTTTTTGCGGCGGGAAAGCTCGAGCGAATCGCGAATCGATTCTGCGGTTTCGCATAAAAATATCGCCCATTTTTTTTCGTTATCGGCAAAGGGCTGAAAAAGAGAGCTTCCCCATTTCAGCACGGGGGACATGGCCGCGATCAAAGCAAGAGAGACCACGAGAAGGAAAACGCCTCCCCCTATCAGTATTGGAGCAGAAACCCCTTGTCCGGATCCCATAACCCATGCCCCGATAATCACTAAGGGTGCCAGGGCCAATACATCAAAAAGAAAAGCCAATGCAAAACTTGCCGTAGCCGCACCTAAATCGATTCCGAGACGGGTTCTCACTAAGAAAATATAAACCAGTTCCCCTGCCCTCGCAGGAAGCATATCCACACAAAGACCGCGAACAACCACTACCAAAAAGAGAGAGAAACATGGTGGGTGCTGATCCGATGCTTTCAACACCATCCAGTAACGATACGTTCGCACCACCAGTTGGAGAAGAGAAAAGAGAACAAACAACCCTACCCAGCCCAAATTGATTTCCTGAATCATCGTCCAGATATCCTGCCAGGTGATCTTCGTAAACAGAGACCGGAAAACCACCACCGTGACCAAGAGGCTAAAACTGAAAAAGAGAATTTTTCGCCAAGGAAAGGATTTGGGTGACAATGTAGTGAGGTTCATAAGGGAGTTGACCTATCAGACCTGTTGCTTTTGACCAACAAAAGAGTTCCGTGTATCGCGATGCGCTTCAAAAAGTGGCGGGAGCCGTTTACGGCCCGGAACCAGCACGCCAACTAGATTCCTTGGCGTTTTCTGGGGTTTTCCCGTGGCGTAAACGCCTACAGCCACTCTCTTAAAGTCCCACTATTTATGGGATTCACATAGGTTTTCTAGACAAAAATGGGAAAGGTCCGCTTCAAAATCAGATTGCAGAATATAAGAAACTGGCTTAAACCTTTTTTATGCATCAGTTCCCAACCACTTCCTTTTTTTTCCTTTTCAAATTCTCCTTAGTAGTTGGGTTGTTTTCCGCCTGCGGAAATAGTGAATCACAAACCCTAACGAATGCACCCAAAGTCGAGGAAGGTATACCTTCCGCTCTCAAACATGCCAAATGGGTGTTCGAATCCGATCAAGGCATCTTCATCCAAAAAGGTGATGAGTCCGAGGCACAACTTTTGGTTGAGGGCGGCAGATGGCCGCGACTCGGACCCAAGGGGGATGTAGTCGCTTTTCTCCAAGGAAATAAGGTGTCTCTTATGACCTTGGCAACTAGGGAAACTAAAGTACTCGCAGAAACCACAAAACCTAAGACCTTGACGCTTCCCTCGACGGGTGATGAAATCTGGTATTCGGAAGGACGAGAAATGAAAGCCGTGAAGATTGATTCTGGTGAGATACGCAGTCTAGTTAAGGACGGAGAATTTTTAGAGGTGGACGCAGGGCCAGAGGGCAAGACCTTAATTGCAACCGTCAAATCTCTAGGGTTCAGAGTCAAATGGTTCGATCTCTCGAATAACACCTCAAAAACTCTTGATAAAGGCTGTTCCGCCAGCCTTTCCCCCGACGGATTACTGGCAACGAACAATGTAGACGGCCACAAACGCTTAGCCATTCTAAATGTGAACGATGGTTCACTTAAAACCAGCGTTTTAGCTCCTCAAGGAATGCATACCGATAACCAATTTTGGTCAAATCATGCGGACTGGATCGCATCTATTGATGAAGACACGGGACATATCTTGGCCCATCGGGTTTCGGATGGGAAGGTCTGGAAGCTATCGAATAAAGATGGCGGTGATCGACCTGATTTATGGATTCCATAAAAAAATCCCCGCCGAAGCGGGGACTTTCACTTTTAATTCTTACTGATTACTCAGGAAGAATTACGGTATCAATTACGTGAATGACCCCGTTGGATGTTCTGACGTCCGCTGTTACCACGGTTGCATCATTGATCATTACTTTTCCGTCTACGACTTTGATGGCTACATCTCCGCCTTGTACGGTGGTGGCTGAATCGAGTTTCACCACATCGGCAGCCATTACGTTTCCAGATACTACGTGGTAGGTAAGAATCGCCACGAGCTGATCTTTGTTTTCTTCCAAAAGAAGGCTTTCAACCGTTCCTTCTGGGAGTTTGGCAAAGGCTTCATCTGTAGGAGCAAATACCGTAAAAGGACCTTCACCTTTAAGGGTGTCTACCAATCCAGCAGCCTGTACGGCAGCTACCAAGGTGTTGAAAGATCCTGCAGCTACAGCTGTATCCACAATATCAGCTGTTGGCTTCATTTTATCGGCTTTGTTTTTGTAACCCGAGAATGCGAGGCTTGCGGTTGCGACAATGAGTCCGGTCAATACTAATTTCTTAATCATGTTTGTTCCTGTTAAGGGGTTAAAAACTCTCCCGCAAATATACGTGCTTGGAGTCCGGTTCCTTACAGTTATTTTTTATCTTCTTTAAACTGCTCTGTGCTAAAAGTCTCTTGAGGCGATTCATTGAATATGTTTATGTAGGGTTATGAATAAGACTACCCATATTTATAAAACGATCGACGATCTTTGCCTCTTGTTACCCACATTTAGGGAACAGCTTTTAAAAACAGTCGGCCCTCCTGTTAAAGGGTTTGTAGGGTTCGATGGTTTTGTTGACACCTTTATTCGTATGAGAAACCCAGCCTCTATGGCGGAGTTAGGACCTAAGATCACAAAGGCCGCAGGGATTGCGGCCTCTTATTCCGTGAATCATGAAGGGGATAAATTTGGTGGGAACGGTCCACTGTTCGCAGCGGCCTTCAGTGATCTTTTTACGGGAAAATCCGAGGTTAGTTACATAGGAGCCGTGGGGAAGGATCAGGTTGAACCTATTTTTCTAGAGGCGTTAGAAGACAAAATGCATAGGATTATACCAATCGCTCCTTCCGCTCATAGTGACTGTCTAGAATTTACCGATGGTAAAATTATGCTGGGTGATTTTGATGCCTGTGATGAAGTCACCTTGGAACGATTACTCTCCGTTATGGGGCAAGATTCTCTAGATGGGTATTTGAAAACCAGTACCTTCATCAGTGCCGTGAATTGGGGGAAGCTAGCCAATGTTGGAGAGATCTGGTCCTATCTAGCCTCACGATCTGCAGAAGTGGGTAGAAACAAAAAAGAGGTCCTCTTCTTCATGGATTTAGCAGAATTTGAACATCGGAGTGAAGAGGATGTTCAAGGATTGATTGCCCGAATGGGAGGCATTACCGAACAATTCACAAGCTTATTAAGTTTTAACCTCAAAGAAGCTTGGCAACTAGGAGATCGATTCGGCGGAGCCTTCCATGGCAAAAAAGATGCGGAATCTGTGGTGGAACTCGCCTGCTTACTTCGAAATCATTTGGATGTGGATAAACTTATTATTCACCCCAATGATGGAGCGGCCTGCGCAGATGCAGAAACCTGTATATTTGTTCCAGGTCCCTATTGTCAAAGCCCATTGATTTCGACCGGAGCTGGTGACAATTTCGGTGCAGGTTGTTTAGCAGCAAAACTCAAAGGCTTAGATGATGCAAACATGCTCTTGGCAGGGAATAGTGCAAGTGGGTACTTTGTACGTTCAGGACGCACTCCCAGTTTTAGGGACATGGTCACCTTCGTTGACTCTTGGGCGGTGGGAAGTTTGCCTGAGAGGTTGTAACTCAGGCTTTCAGCCTGAAGGGACAGAGGCTTTCAGCCTTCTTCGAAAGCAGGCTAAACGACTGTAATCCCGCAGGTTGAAAACCTGAGTTATTTTTTCGCGGAAAACTAGTCTTTCCCTGCTTTCGGGGGGTATGAATACTTCTGATATAAACAAAACGCATCGTAATCTTCCCCACTGGACCAAACCCGGAGCCATCTACTGGGTCACCTTCCGCCAGACAGACTCCCTACCCCGTAGCAAAATGGATTTGTGGCGCAGAGAAAGAGGAATCTGGATACATTCTCATCCACAGCCTTGGACCCCAAAAGTCTCACGGGAATACCAGATAGAATTCGGAGAACGATATGAAGACTGGCTGGATGCAGGATATGGTTCCTGCGCATTGGCAAAAAGCACGTGCAGGGAAGTAGTAAAGGGGTGTCTTTTCCGTTTTCATGAAAAGCGAGTACTAATACATCATGGTGTGATCATGCCGAATCATGTCCACGTGCTACTTGAGCCATTGTTTGAATACCGATTATCTCAACTCATGCAGGGCATTAAGGGGGCTAGTTCACGTGAGTGCAACCGGATACTCGATAGAAACGGTCCGTTCTGGATGTCCGAATCTTATGATCATATCGTCCGCAATGATGCAGAATATCACCATTACATTCGCTATATCGATGAGAACCCGGCAAAAGCGGGGCTGAAAGAAGGAATGTATTGGGTAGTCAGTAACTCAGGCTTTCAGCCTGAAGGGACAAAGGCTTTCAGCCTTCTTCGAAAGCAGGCTAAAAACCTCTAACAGCACAGGCTAAAAGCCTGTAATCCTTCCGGCAGGAATGCCTAAGCTACATTACGCTACACCGCAACCAAATTAACCAAACGACCGGGCACCGCGATTTCTTTCACTAAGCGTTTCCCTGCAATGGCAGCAGCCACTTCTGGCAATGCTTTAGCCATCGCGATCAGCTCATCCGCTTTTGTTTCTGGGGAAGCCATCATGCGCGCAATCGGTTTACCTTTTATCTGAATTAGGATTTCGACTTCCTCTTCAACCAAGGCACGTTCATCGTAGGATGGCCATTCGGTAAATGAAATAGGTTCGGTCTTCCCTAGTTTCTGCCAGAGTTCTTCAGCCATGTGGGGCGAAAATGGATTTAGGATCAATACAAAACTCTCCGCTACGTCTCTCGGAAAGGAGTCCCATTTCCCAGCACCATTCACAAACTCCATCATGGCGGCGATTGCGGTGTTAAAGCGCAGTCCATCAATATCCTCTGTGACTTTTTTAATCATAGCACTACTAGCTCGGGCCTGTTCTTTATCGCAGGCTTCATCCGTCAAAGGAATTTCAAATAAACGCCATACTTTATTCAAGAAGCGGAATACGCCTTCCACCCCTTTCATAGACCAGGGTTTTACCTGCTCTAATGGGCCCATGAACATTTCATATAAGCGTAGAGAATCCGCACCGTACCGTTTCACCACGTCATCAGGGTTGATTACATTTCCACGGCTCTTGGACATCTTCGTGGCCTTGGCGCGCAAACGAATCGTTTCATCTTGTTTCCAAACAAAGCTGTCTCCCTTCTTAACCGCTTCACTTTCAGGCAGGCGTTCCGAGGTAAATTCATCTTCACGATTCTTGGCTTCGGATTCATTCACCGGGTTGCCATCGGCGTCACGGAAAAGATTGATTTCCACTTCGCCCAAAATCATTCCTTGATTCACCAGACGATGGAAGGGTTCAGGATGACTTACCACACCGCAGTCGAACAACACCTTGTGCCAAAAGCGGGCATAGAGTAAATGCAAGACCGCGTGCTCCGCGCCACCCACATACAAATCGACCGGCATCCAGTACTTTTCTTTTTCCGGATCCACTAAGGCTTCGGTATTTTTCGGATCAATATAACGCAAAAAGTACCAACAGCTACCAGCCCATTGTGGCATGGTGTTGCATTCGCGACGCGCAGGCTTTCCGGTTTCGGGATCCGTGGTATTTACCCATTCCTCATTGCGAGCAAAGGGAGGATCACCCTCCGGGCTAGGTTTGTACTCGTCTACCACAGGCGGCATCAACGGTAAGAGCCCTTCTGAAACCGGCACTACTTTTCCGTCCACATGTGTCAACGGAAAGGGTTCACCCCAATAACGCTGCCGACTAAACAACCAGTCCCGCAACTTGTAATGTATTTTACCGGCACCCAGATCCTTCTCTTCCAACCAAGCCGTGATTGCAGCTTTCGATTCGATCACGTCCATGCCATTGAGCGAGAGCTCGTCGTTAGCGGAGTTCACCAATACGCCATTGCCCGTGAAGGCTTCTTCAGAAATGTCGCCACCGGAAATCACTTCCATAATCGGCAAATCAAAGGTCTGGGCAAATTCATAATCGCGTTCGTCGTGGGCTGGTACGGCCATGATAGCTCCAGTGCCGTAGGAAATCATCACGTAGTCGGAGGTCCAAATCGGAATCTTTTGGCCGTTGACCGGATTCACCGCATAGCTTCCGGTGAACACGCCACTTTTGCCTTTGGCCAATTCGGTACGTTCCAAATCGGATTTTTTTGCAGCTTTGGTTTTGTACACTTCGACGGCATCGCGAGTTTCATCGGTGACTAACTGATCCAGCAAGGGGTGTTCAGGGGCCACAACCATATAAGTGGCTCCAAATAAGGTATCGGGTCTGGTCGTGTACACCCGTAAAGCCGCATCATGTCCGTCTACGGCAAAATCAACTTCCGCACCCTCGGATTTTCCAATCCAATTTTTTTGCATTTCTTTGATGCTGTCGGGCCAATCGACCAATTCCAAGTCATCAATCAGACGCTCGGCATAGGCGGTGATTTTCAACATCCACTGACGCATCGGTTTGCGAACAACAGGATGATCCCCACGTTCGGACTTCCCATTGATGACTTCCTCATTGGACAGAACGGTTCCCAGCGCTGGACACCAATTTACGGGTGCCTCCGCTTCGTAGGCCAAATCCTTTTCAAACAGCTTCAGAAAAATCCATTGGGTCCATTTAAAGTAGTCGGGGTCGGTAGTAGAGATTTCCCGCTGCCAATCATAAGAAAAACCTAGAGACTGCAACTGCTCACGAAAGCGATTGATATTCTTCTTGGTGGTTTCCGCCGGATGAGTACCCGTCTGCAGAGCATATTGTTCCGCGGGCAATCCAAAGGCATCCCAACCCATGGGGTGCAGGACGTTAAATCCTTTCATACGCTTATAACGCGCCAGAATATCGGTCGCAGTATAACCTTCAGGATGGCCTACATGGAGACCCGCACCAGAAGGATAGGGAAACATATCCAACACATAGTATTTAGGTTTGGAGGTATCAATCTCATCCGGGGTACGGAAGGTTTGCTCTGCTTCCCAATGGCGTTGCCATTTGGGTTCGATTTCTGAAAAAGGATAGTGGGACATAAGGTTACCTAAAGGTTAAGCGATATACTCATTGCGATTTTTCGACCCAAAGATCAAGCAAATGAAGAAGATCAAAGGCATAACTCGCCAAGACTCTTTTTATCCTCGGAGAACCTCTCTCACCCAGTCCGACCTATCCCGTAAGCATCCAATTGCGTATCACAGGATAGGATCGAAGCCTGTAGGTTTTGCGCTTGAGCAACGAGCAGGCGATCAAAGGGGTCGCGGTGATGAAGAGGCCATTTCGAAACGCGATAAAATGGTCCGGCTCAATGTCTAAGCGGGAAGCACTCCGTTGGCCCTTGAATATAAAATTCTCTTTTCTTCATAAGGGGTATGCACTTTACTCAACTGGATACCACATGTTGATTTTTACCCCCGATTATAGACTGGCGATTTTGCGGGGAGCAGTCGGTGGCTAACTGCGCAAGACGATAAAAGAGTAGACCACGGG
>Ga0222650_1000202_pt1 | contig 54551 bp, 51 predicted proteins | sample AntAcemetagen367_FD_179820 | JGI IMG/M metagenome (GOLD analysis project Ga0222650, IMG submission 179820) | Saline water microbial communities from Ace Lake, Antarctica - #367 | ecosystem: Environmental > Aquatic > Non-marine Saline and Alkaline > Saline | place: Antarctica: Ace Lake... | reverse complement strand
TGTATTGGCTGAGCCATTTTGTTTTTCCTCTTGTTTTGTAAATCGACAAATTCACAATCAAAAGGATAACCGAGTGGCTCAGCTCTTCAAGCCACCATGAAATTACAGAAAGAATGATGCACTACCAGTAAGCGAGACTCTAACTATCACTCAGAAGACGATGAGTACCGATGTCCTGCAGGCGAACGCCTCATCTACCCTTCGAGCAGTGTCGAGAAAGGTCAGACCATCCGACGATATCGAACCTCGGCATGCAAAACTTGTTCGCTCAAATCAAAATGTGCCACCGGTAAAGAACGACGTATGCGTCGTTGGGAACACGAAGCCGTAGTTGATGCAGTGCAAGCACGCCTGGATCGTGAACCTGAACGGATGAAGGCACGCAGAGAGACGGTGGAGCATTCCTAAGGCACGATCAAATCGTGGATGGGGTATACCCACTTCCAGACACGGACCTTAGAACGGGTGAGCACGGAGATGAGTCTGCATGTGCTGTCGTACAACATGAAGCGTCTCATCTCGATCTTTGGTGTTCTACCACTGATTGAAGCAATGGCGGCGTAGTATGCGTTCTTGTTGCTGAAGATACTGCGCCATAAACACATCGTGAGCGGAACATATGGCCTGTACAAAGAGAAACAAATCAAATAGAAATTATGTTGTGGACCACTCTCTGCCTTAACTGCGTCTTAGACGCTCAACGGTAGAGTTTGCTGGGCACAATGCGGTGGGTAATTGGGTTATCACACAGTCTGGACCCAGATCGGAAATCGTCGCTACTCCAACTTACCAGTTAACTGTCCACATCTTTCAGAATCAGTTTTATCAGCAATCCAAACATGGCCGCAGAAATAAGCATCGCGCACATTAGACCGATGGCATAGATCCCCGCAGACGCCTCAAAATACACTCCTACCGCGGAGAGCCATGCGACGCAAGTAAAGGTGCCCAAAACACACCCGCTGAGCGTCAGGAAACCCCATGAAAAGTCAGGGTGACTGAAAACATCGTTTCGTTTGAAATATTTAGGGTCGGAGTAACAATATTTAGGGTCGGAGTAACAACTCCCCAATATTTAGGGTCGGAGTAACAACTCCCCGCAAGGTGTGTTGAAAGCTCTTGGATTTTTACCCTCATCCCAATTCCGCATAAATAAGTAAACTGTCCCTGGAATTCCCTGAATTGCATGCTAGGGGAACTTGACGTCGAAATACCGATAGTAGGGTTTGGGATTAAAGGGTGTCCCGATTGTAAGCGGAAGGTTTGGGCCTAGTGGGTAGGGGGGCGTTCCGTGCGGCCCTGCCTGTGTCAACGGTGTCAGGTTATATTCAAGTGTAAAGGGCGCCGCGACGTTGAAGTTCCCTGCAGTCGCTTTCTCGAGGTTAACGAAGTAGGTACCCCGATAAACGACAGCTTGCTTTTCATCCAGAATGCTCAGGTTCAGCAAGTTCATTCCGATCACGCCAGTCATACTGACATCGTTGCCGAATGGGCTTGTGTCGCCATTTACCACGTAGCTCATCGCGCTGAAGTTTGGTGTTAAGTTCAAGCTCAGCTTGAACGATGGCTTATCAGGCCCTGATTCGGCAATTTCCGGAAGTGATGCTGGATCGGCTTGCGTCACGCCCTGAAAAGGGAGCGTCGCAGACGTTATCGGCTTGCTGTTGCTGCTGCCGTTGGCGGTCACCGAGATAAGATAGGCGGTGTCCGGCTTCAGGCCCTTTATCGGCTGGGATTGCGTGGCTCCGGCTTGCTGGCTGAATGGTCCATTCGCCTCGGAAGGACTTGGACTGACGTGCAGCGTATATCCGGTGGCGTTGGGTATTGTGGGCCAGGTGAGATCCAGTGTCGTCTTATGGGCGTCTGTGACCTTCACGAGTGGCGTATCCAGGCGAAAATCATTGAGAATCGTAATGCGGACGGTATCACCCGCCCGCAGTGAGTACAGAGGGCTGGCCGCCGCCAGTCGATCACTGTAGGGATGGCCATAAGCGTCCGACAAGTAGTAGAACAATCCTGCATAGGGGTTGTAGAAACCGTCATTGGTGACTCGCGCACCGCCGTATGGATAGGCATAGGGCAGCAGCACACTGGTGTAGTAGGCGTCGATGTCCTGTTGCTTTATTGGGTTCATAACGCTGGAATCGAAGCGCCCCCCCAGGTAGCCGAAGTTCAGTGCTGCCTGAATGTCTCCAATCATCGCGCCATAAGGGCTGGCATTCGCGGCATTGACTTTCTCCTGCGCGGTGCCAGCCGGGCTATCAACAAACGGAAAGCCGGCAACACTGTACGACGCTTTATTGGCCGCCGTTGCATAGATGAAGAAGTCGAGCTTGTCTTTGGGCAGGTGCAGCGTAACGTCTGCATTCGCTGGCACGTGTGTTATCGGTGCCAGCGGCACTACCGGTACAACGGTGGTGGTGCCGGTGCAATGAACTACGTAGCCTCCGTGGCCATCTCGTGCAAAGGTCGCCGTGTATCGGTACCCACCATACTGCGCGCCATTGAGCGTGTAAGTGTTGTCGACCAGGCTGTCGAGATAGCCTGTCGTGCCGCCAAAGCTCGGGTAGGGCGCCGATGATCCGTTCGTCGTGGCAGCGGCGATTGTACTCGGCGAAAGCACGCGCGCGAAGTCTGATAAATTGGTTGGGCCTTCGGCAGGGAAGTGATACTCACCATTCGAGGTGTTCCGGAACGCTGGGCCCATGCTTCCGGGAGAGAGTCGCTGCAGCGTGGTAAGCATGGTCGGTGTGGATGCATAGAAACTCTTGGTTTGCAGCGGGTCCGGAGTATCGTCCCCCCAGTGCAGTACTTCAACTTGCAGCGGAATGGAGAAAAAGTCGATTGCGGTGAGATTGCCTCCTCCGCTCATTTGGTCATTCAGGTACGTTATTTCGAGCTTGTCATACCGCAGATTTGATGCCGCTGTTGGCGCGTTACCGTTGGTGATTGACGTGGGCACCTCATAGGAAAAGGTGAGCCGCCCGGAGTCCACATCGTTCAGTGTGAATGAGTAGATTGGCCGCTGTTTACCGGTATAGGGTGAGGTGAATGTGGGCTGATTGGGCTTGTCCTTTGGCCACAGCGTGCTCAGAGCCGCTGCGGTGGCATTGGCTGTTGCGTCGCCTGAGTCTGTTAGCAGTTCGATGCCTTCTGCACTGCCAGTAGGCTTGGGCGTATCAAAGAGAACAAACATTTTTTCGTCGCCGTGTTTATTGTCTGTGTCGTTAATCAACTCCACAGTGACGTGGTTTGGAGGGCCAGCTGCGACAGCGAGTACGCGGGTTGTTTGAGACGCTTGTACATCGACCTCTGTATTTGCGCGCGCAATCAATTGCCCTGTACCCAGACGATATTCAATGAGTACTCGCACAACCGCTATCGGCACGTCTGCGATGGTGTGCTCCGCGCTGTAGGATAGTTTTAGCGGGCCGTATATCACATTGTCTGAGGCATCCAGTCCGCGGATGACGGAAAATAGGCTGGAACCGCTTTCCTGTGGCGCCACCCCGTCCAGTGTGTGGGCTATCTGTAGCGTTCCCACTTCAGGGTTGTTCGCGTTAACAGGCGCTGTATCGGATGAGTTTCCGCCGTTACTGCACCCCTGAGCGAACAAAAGGAGAAGCACGATCGCGTGCAGTGTGAATTTACGCAGAGTGTCCATCGTGTTTCAGCCTTACTTTTACGTTCTTGAATGAATGTCATGGGGCAGCTTGCAGGCTGCCATCTCCACTTTTTAAATAATGCTGGATTGAGCAAAGTCACATCAGTTTAATGCGTATGCAAGCGTGTTGGCCGGTATAAACTTCAAAAACAATGAGATTTTTTGTGATCCGGCTCCCATAAAGACTCGTCTCGTCTCGTCTCGTCTCGTCTCGTCTCGTCTCGTCCCGTCTCGTCTCGATGTCGTGGCGAACAGATCAGTCAGCTGTTCCGGGAGGTCGGCCCCTGGAGATCGTGAGCCAAGCGGGGCAGAAGGGATGCCCGACGTTTCCGCGGAAACGTCTTCTGAGTATAAGCAGACTGGGCTAAGAATTTCTCAATATAGGCACCGAAATACTGCTGCATAACTTGATAACTCTGGGGCGTACGCATGCACAGGTAAGTCCTTCGTCAAGCCGCTCAAGGACGCGCTTTGATGCCCCCCAGAAAATTCGGACACTCGTGGCTAATAGATAAGTAAACTGTCCCTGGATTTCCCCTTGCTTATCGCTAGTTCGCAGCTACAATTGAGCGAAACGAAAATAAATAGCAGGGTCGCTCCTGCAACCTACCGTCAAGGGGTATTCCAATGCTACCACTCTGTCGAAATTCTAGCCGGGTTGAGCGCCTTAAGCTGAGCGGGTGTTTATTCATCCTCTCGATGATCTTGCCGTTGCGGGCTCACTCGGGACCTATGCAAGTGGAGTATGCTGGCGATTTATACGATGTCACAACGCAGTCGACTCGCCCTTTTTCTTTCACCACACATTCCCCGCAGCTGTTGTGGTGGAATGATATGACTATGGCCTCCTACTTTGCGAACGCGGTGGCCGATGCTTTTGGGTACCCGAATATTGAAGGATACCTTGGTAACGATTTAGGTTATCTAGGACCCGCTTTTGTCACAGCCTATGCATGGGGGATTAATGGCCGACCGTGGGAGGGGGTAACCGCCAGCTGTTTTAACCCGTTGAGCCAAGTTGCTGAAAAGTGCAGTGATACGAGGGCTTCTGGAAATCGATATAACGACACATTCCGCAGTTTTGCAGTGGCAACCAAAGTGTCGAATGTGCCCCTGCCTGCTACGGCGTGGTTATTCCTCTCTGCCTTGTCTAGCCTGGGCTGGTTAAGAAGAGTACGCCCAAGCAGCACCCGGTAGGCCGCGCGGTTACATATGCGCGGCGAATTACGCATTCAGCAATAGAATCAGCAGTCCAGGGTTAGGTGTTCGAAGTATAGGCAATATAAAGAGGCTATTGGCAGTCGGCAGGGTCAGGTCTTACATTTCACTCTGCTCCCTCGGCACTATGTGAAATGTAAGGCCTGACCCCATAAGTCCCTTTGATCGAGGAGTACCCGATGAATTGCGGCTTTCATCTGTTCTAAAGGAATCACGTGCTCAGCATGGCCATGTTCGAGCAGCCAACGTGTTGTTTGAAACTCTGTTGAGAGTTTGTCTTTTGTGAATTGCTCGATGACACGTCGACCGCTGAAGCCGATATTTGCAGCGCCTTCCTCGAAGAGCTTGGTGCCGCGGCAGGCAAAGCTAATGGTGATGCCGCCGAGCGTGGGGTCTGTCAGAATCGTAACGACAGGAACTCCGGCGCGCTCGACGCGGGCAACAGCCAGCTGTGCTTTAATCACGTTTGGGTAGTTGAATGCGCCTTCCTGCATTCGTGCTCCACCGCCACAGGCGACCACAACCAGAGGTGTGCGGGTACGCATCGCAATGTCACCAGCACGCCATAACTTTTCGGCAGTACACATCGACAGAGAGCCGCCAACGAATTGAAAAGCGTTGCCGCAGAATACAACCGGGAGGCCATTGATTGTGGCATTGCCAGTCAGTGTCGCTGCGGCGAGCCCTGTACTCACCTGAGCTTGTACCAGCTGGTCCGCGTACTCGGGGAACCCTAATAAATCTTGATCAATAATCAATTTGGTTTCGTCGTGCTCCAAAAAACTATCGGGATCCAAAACCGCTGCCATGTTTTCAGGCAATGAGCGATAGGCGTAGCGCTTGCCGCAATCTTCACAGAGAAGTCTGTTTGCGATGAGCTTGCTACGGACTACAGGTTGGTAGAGTCGTCGACCCGATGAATCACGACAGTCCTTGTGGCGCATGATATATCCGAGGTCGGTGGGTTCCGGCAAAAATGAGTCTGTTGGCTCAAGTGATGCGACGTGTTCTGAACTAGCGGTGCCCCAACGTCCCATCTTATGCCACCGTTCATCACGATCTTTGATGAGGTCCTGGCTAGGGCGGTCGGTAAGCGTTTGGATGCTGCGCTTGAGTGCGCGGCTTAGGTTGTCGAATATGGGCTTGGGATCGATGTGTGCGGGCTCTGGTCCCTCGCTGACAATTTCATCTATGACGCCGTTACGTAACCCATCTGCTGCGGTCAATTGCAGCAGTTCGGCGGCCTCATCGGCGCGGTCACGGTTGCGAAACAGGATTGACGAGCAAGCTTCCGGGGCGATCGGTGAGAAGGTCGAGTTCTCCAACGCCAGTATGTGGTCACAGGCTGTTAGTGCTACTGCCCCACCGCTGCATGCGCGATTTAGGATCACGGCGACCGTAGCCACTGGGGCATCGAGCAGGTGACCGATGGTCGAACCGATGCGCCAAGCGATACCTTCGCGCTCTGCGCGTTCGGTTGGGTCGGCCCCGGGAGTGTCGACGAAGGTGATGATCGGTCGATTCTCAGCGACAGCGATGGACACAGCCTCCATCGCGCGTTCGAACGACGCGGCAGTCGGCATCCCATTATTCCAGCGCGTAAGTTCTTCCTTAGACCGCATCATGGTCTTGAGCTCTTGCAGGTTTGAGCTTGGACCGACCTGTTGTCCGATCAGCATTACATCGACGCGGATCCCATCGATGATTAGCGCTGCACGATGGGTTTGAATCAGCTCATTGCCCAAACGATTAGAGGAGCAGCACGGCTCAACGGATGAGAATAAGTGCAGGTAGTCCAGGTAGCGTGGCCGCTCGGGATGACAGGACAACTTGTACGCGTCATAGGAGCCAAGCTTAGAGGAACTAGTTGAGTGATTTATGTAATCCGACATCCATATAATATGCATGTTTTCGGCACAAGCGAACAGTGTTTTTTGGAAGTACAGGACAATTAAAAGTGCTGTTGAGGGCCGTGCAATTCCGACACATTGGTTTCGTGGGTAAAAACCTATGAACGCGGTTTTTCAGCGATTCGGAGCAAGTCTGCCACGCTATCTGTCCAAGCCAGGTAGTAGCAACGAGCGATGCTCGTTTAGATGACTTATGTCTTTGTAGAGTAGGGCGTCCTCCTCTGCAAATTTACAGCAATTGCTTTCGGTGGCACAAAAAATATCACTTATGAGAATAGCCAATACGTTTTCATTGTTATTCGCAATAGGCGCTAACGTTTCATCGGTGAATATTAGGTATTCTCGCGCCCTTTTATAGAGTTCTTGCGGGCATCGGTCGAGGTTTTCCCCGTGAAAAAGTAGCCATCGAGCTTGGCCTCCTACTTTAGGGCCGAGGTTGCCGATGATCTTGGGTATCCGACTATTGATGCGCAATTTCGCAACATTTGGGGTATTTGGGGTATCTGGGGCGAGCTCTTGTCTCATCCAATTAATTTAGTATTGCAGGCGGCAGGTCGTAGACCTCGAGTAACGCCAGGTGTTTTAACCAGTTGAGTCAAGTTTCTGAAGATTGTGGTGAACTCATGGTTAGCGGCGTGGCTCAATATGCAGCCATAGTTTATAGTTATGCGGTTGCGATTAAAGTGTCCGATGTTCCGCTCCCTGCAACAACATGGATTCTCGGTGCAACCCTTCTCGTTCTAGGTGCAGTGAAGCGCAAAAACAGCCCTCATGAGGAGGGGCAATTGACTAGGAGTTCTTTACCTATTAGTGCTTCTTGACCATCCAAGACTTGCGAGCCCGAAAGCAAAGAGAGCAAGGGTAGCGGGCGTGGGGATCGCTGTTACGATTCCCTCAAAGCTTGGGTTGCCAGCTTCGTCTTGAACGGTGTCCTCAAAGGAACCGGTGTACTCACCTTGATAGCCGAAAGCAAACCAGTCGATGCTGGTGGGAACCGCAGCACCTGAATATTCAACTGTAAAACCAGATTGCGTGGCGCCGAAGTCGATGCCTAGAAAGTCGGGCCGGTACCACCAGTTTGTAAAGCCAGCGGTTCCGCCGTTGGGCAAATTGTTGTAGAGAACCCCTGCTTCCCATCCGCTGAATGTCGGGCCACCAGCAGAAACAACGCCAGGCAGTCTAATACCCCAAAAGTAAATCTCCATATCCGAGGCGGCAGACAAGATGTTATTGGTGGCAGAGAATTCCAAACCCCAGTTCCGGCGCTACCGGTGGCCGAATAAGCCACATTGATCTGGCTCGCATTTGCAGCCAGCGGTAACATCAGGATCGCAATTAAAGGCAAATACGTTATTCTTGTGCTTATCATTGGAGTATTCCCTAATAGGTGACCTGTCGACTCTCAGATAATAGCGCAATATCTATAGATAGATAGATAGATAGTTTGGGTGGCAGAAGAAGTTTCGCGATACCTGCATCAGCTTTTTCTAATTACCGCTTCGAGGTCAGGCTGATTAAGAGCGGTTGCACTAGAGACGGACAACGGGAGAGAACGCAAGCGTGATAGACAACACACAGCTTAATCAAATCATACTAAAAACCTAGTGGCGTGATCGCTTTGAACGAGGGCTGCCCACTCTGCCGTTCGACGAAGTTCAATTTCGGCAGTGCTCGCAGAATGGCGAAGACGGTATATTGTGATATCTTTTTGCATTGCTAGGAACAACTAATAAGAAATTTTTAGAGATTTGCGCGGGCGATGGGCAGCAATGCAACACTGCCAATCTGGTTATTAATCACGGTTGAAAAGGCTTGATGCTTGATGGTGAAGAAGAAAATATCAAGTCAGGCCAAGCCTTTTACGCGAAGCACCCCGACACACGCATATCACCACCCAAGTTTGTTCATGGCTGGATCACCAGAGATAACATTAATGATCTAGTCATGTTAAACGGTATGAGTGGTGAGATAGACCTACTTTCACTTGACATGGATGGTAACGACTACTGGATTTTTGAAGCGATGGATGTGGTCAATCCGCGCGTTATCGTGACGGAATATCAAACGGCGTTTGGTGCCGATAGGGCCATGACTCAGCGCTATATAGAAGATTTCAGCATGGCCAAACGCAATATGGCAGGCCAGCCACGCGTGGGCGCGTCTTTGCCTGCACTTGCCAAATTGGCAAAGAGAAAAGGCTATCGGTTAGTCGGTTGTGAAAGGCTGTGCTTCAACGCATTCTTTGTGCGCGAAGATATGGGAAGAGATGTATTCCCAGAGGTCAAAGTGTCCGCCTGCTTCTCGCACCAGATGGCGCAGTATCGACAATATATCTTCGAACAGAATATCGCAGATCTGGACAGAGAATTTTGGATCGAAGTGTGAGGTCCAGGTAATAGAGGTAGAGCGCGCAACCGACGGCCCCCATACTTAGCGATGATTTGGTGGCTTTCTCGCGAGAATAAATTGCTTGTTGGGGATTGCGCGCTCCAGAGCGGCCTTGATCAGCGGTCCCTTCTCATGTTTCAGGATGGTGTGCCAGGTCTTACTCCAGTTCACGAGGGCCGGGTGGGGTTTGGCAAAATCGCTTCCGGTCGGCCAGAATATTGAGAAGAAAATTGTCCAGAATGCACCGAAGGCTTCATAGCGTTCGATTTCAAGACCTGCGCTTTCCACCAGATCACGAAAGTCGCTCTCGCTGAATATGCGAATATGATTGGGCTTCTCGAAGTATTGGGGAGGGGCGGTATCTTTCATCATCATTTCACCCGCCTCGTGGGGCACGGTGAGCAGATACAAGGCTCCGGGCTTGCCGATTCTCACCATCTCTGACATCAGTTTCTGAGGGTCATCCACGTGTTCCAGTACTTCGGTACAGATCACCTTGTCGGCAGTGTCGTTCGCAAGGTCTATTTGCTCTCCGGTGCCTGCGATGCCTCTCACATTCCCGCGGGCTGATCCCTGCAGTTGGGCCTCGATACGTTTTACTTTCTCCTCATCGATATCGAGGAAAATGATATCGGCACCTTGATTGGCGCAGAATTTTATTGCGCCACCATCGCCGCAACCTACGTCTACCACCACGTCAGTTGAGGCAATAGGCACACCTCTACAGATCTCGCCGCTCGCGCTGTTGAACCAGCCGGAATCGATGATATCCAGCAGGCCGACGGCGGCGGGATTGTCGGCCGGGTCGCGGTTAGGCTGCGCGGAGGAGGGCGCGCCGTTCTGTTTGAATGTAGGCCCGCTAAGCGGCGGTCCCTTCTCCTCGTCAGGTGGCATGCTAGTCCGATGCCCGGGTCGCGGTTGCTTCGAAGTAGTGCTTCATTTTTTGGTACACCACCTCCTGCCCGGCGGATTCTTCAATTGACCGGATGCTGTTTTTGCGCAGCGACTTGTATTTCTCTGGCTGGTTCATGGCGATATCAAAACTCTCTCGATACGCTTCCATCAAGGAATTCCAGTCTATGCGGTAGCACAGCGTGCGCATTGCGCGTCGCTCATCAATGGGCCAGAAGGTTGGATAGGTGCTCGATTTTACGATCAGCGCGTTATTCGCATCGATATAGTCCAACATCGCCGTGTGTTTTGGCGCGATTGCCGGAATGCCCTGGCCCATGAATTCCATCAGCGGCAGACACTGGCCCTCACAATGGGAGCTGTTGACGACGAAATGCGTGCTGTCTATCAGTGTCTGGTATTGCTTGTCAGTCAGGAAGCCATGTACCGCTACCACGCGGCACTTGAACGGCGACATTTGGGAATAGAGCAGGAGTAACTTGCCGAGGAACGTTGTTAGGTTATGGTGTGTCATCTTCAGCACGAGCGTCGCGTTCTCCTCGTCTCTGAATGCCCAACAAAACGCTGTCACCATGTCTTCCCAGTTTTTTCGACCATCCTGTGGGTTCATCACCGTAGAATAGACGATGCCCTGTAGCTTTAGCTGGTTATCGGTGGTAGACCGGCTACCCAGTATCTTGTCTGTAATGTACGAGCGCAGGCGCTTAATGACACCCGTGGTAACTGCGCTGCTTGCTCTCTCGTAGTCGTCCGGTCTGCGCATGGACATGGATTTCATGCCAATACCAAGGGAACGGTGATCGCGTGCCCCTGGAGCGTGTGTTAAATCAATGTTGTGGAATTTAATAATGTCGGCGTCGGTCTGGGGGTTGAACGCAAAACTGAACGATTGCGGAATCCCGCTAGGGGTAATGGCAACCTTTTCAGCCCCCAGTTCTACACTGAGTTCACGGTCGATATTCGTGCCATAGGCGACCAGCTCCAGCTCGATAATAACCGGGCCGCGCACGTTATGAGGCAGCATAATCCAGGGCGAACCTGTTCTCGACCAGGCGCCCCAGTCCTCGGCGCTGTAGAATCCTATTAACAGTTCAATGGAGTCGGGATCATTTTCGGTGAATGACAGTTCAATTAGGGCGTCGTCCCAGGGCTCCATCTTCAGCGGGTCTCTGGACCCCCTGACTTCATCGTTGACCATGTCAGTGGAGAGATTGTATGTGCGACTGTCGTACAGCGTAGCCTTTACATCGATGCTGACTTTTTGCGGTTTTTTGCGCAGTGAGTTTTGGGACACTGTGTCGACCGCCGCAGGCAGTACAGTCAGATTGAGACCCTCTGGAATCGCCTTGCGCACCACCTCGGCGGCGTATTCTGAAATCGTTAATGCATTGCCCAACTGGTGTAATACTTTTGCCCAATTGTATTCGGGTTTATCGTGCCAGTGCTCTTCCGGAATGGTGCTGAATTCCCAGGCGAACACGCAGACGGTGGGGCAATCCAGCTCCAGCAGTGTTCGATGCGGCGGCGAGAAAGATAGAAAAATACACTGCTCATCGGGGTTTTCTCGATAAATACGGTCCACCTCAGTGGCGGGGTCGTTGACCGCAATCAGTGTACCCAGCCGCGTCATCGCAGGCAGGTATTTCTTGTAGATAAAGTAGTAGCTGTACTCCGCCTTACCGAGGCGTTGCTCTATGGTTTCCGCATTGGTTTCAGAGTAAGTGATAATAATCATAACGGCGCACCCTGCTTGATCCGCTTCAGCAGGGATTCCAGTCGGGGTTTAAGTTTGTCTACGGAGCAGAATTCGTACTGGCTCTCCCACGCACAGCGGGACATTTTCTGGTATCTGTCCGGATCATTGACCGCCACTTCATAACTGTCTTTGTAAGCGTTGAAGAGCGATTCCCAGCTGGGGCGATACCAGAGCGTCGTAAAAACCTGCTGTGGGTCGTGCGGCCAGTAGTGTGGCTCGGGGCTGGAATCCACGACAAAGGCGTTGTCCGGATTGATATAGTCTGCCATGGCGGTATTGTCCGGTGCGATGGCAGGCACGCCACAGGACATGTACTCCATGAGAGGCAGGCACTGGCCCTCGCTGCGCGACGCGTTGACGATATAGCTCGTCGCAGAAATCAGTGACCGGTACTCCTGTGAAGCGATATAACCATGAACGACAACGATGCGACATTTAAAGGGATGCAATTGGCAGAACAGCGCAAAGATATCTTCCAGATACCCTGACATGTCCTTGTAGGTCATTTTGAGGATCAGTGTTACATCTTCCTGCTCACGAAATGCCAGGCAGAACGCGGTGAGTATATCTTCCCAGTTCTTGCGCCCGTCGCGAGGGTTCAGGATGGTTGTATAGACCACGCCACTGAGTTCCAGATTGTGTTCCACTACATTCACAGCAAGCGGTGCCGTAGCGGTCTCCTCAATGTGCGCCAGATTCTCTATACTGATTTTGGCCAACCCAATGCCAATGGTGCGTGGATCGACGATGGTCCTTTTTGCCGATATGTCTAATCCGCGGAAAGTAATGAAGTTGCTGGGCTGTCCAACGTCCAGTTCAAACTCGTATTTTGCCATTTCCGCTTGCGGTTGGATGACCACGCACTGGTCTCCAATATGCATCTCAATGTCGCGACGGATGTTGTTACCATGACCATTTAGCTCAACGCTCAGGCGCACGTGGCCGGACACGACACTGGGCAGCATAATCCATGGGCTGCTGGTCTTTGACCACGCACCCCAGCCCTCGGGCGCATAAAAGCCCACCATCCAGACATCGGGATTATTTTTGCCGAATTCGATGTCGATATCGTTGCAGGCCTCTGCTTTAGTGCCACCCAGAGGGCGAGCGACCTGAGTCGCAGGCGCGATACTCTCCGACGTAATAGTGAAGTCCCTGTTGTCGATGACCGTGGTACCCAGGGTGATGCTGGTCTGTTTTACCGCAGCCCGGCTCTGCGCTGCGGCGCGAAGCTCCGCGCACGTATCCCACAGTGGCGCAGGTACTGCCTCGATCGGGAAATCGGCGGGCATGTCCTCAAGCACAACCCGCTTCGCGTAGGACGAATGTGTCAGCGCCTGCCCGAACTGTTCGAGCGAGTAGGTCCAGCTGTCTTTTGGATCATTGATAAATTCCCGATTGGGGATGCTGGAATATTCCCATGCAAAGACCGGAACGACAGGGCACGGCATACCGAAAGGAATCTTGTGGGGTGGCGCAAACGCCAGCAGGATGCACTCATTGCCACCCTCGGTCTCTCTCTTACACGCGGCGACAAACGTCTCGTCGAGGCTGTCGATGACACGCGTTTCGCCCAGCTGCTCCAATAAGGGCAGGTAGGCTTTGAGGACAAAATAGTAGCTGTAGTCAGCATCGCCCAAGCGTGACTCGATGGTCGCATCACCAAATTCAGAATAGCAATAAAAGAGCATGTAACCTTTTTCGCCTGCTTTTGTTTTCGTTATGCGGAGCGCCGCGTAATTACCCGGCTGCTTTCAGCAGCGTAAGCACACTCGCCTTAATCCTATCCTTAGTAGGGCCGTGATGGCAGTCGCGGTCGCCAAAAATGTGTTCGAACTATCACTTTTCCCGGTTATTGAACCTGGTCGCTGGAATATCCAGATCCCAGAAGCCGGGATGTTTACCGCAGTATTCAAGCAACCGCTTACAGTCTGGTGCAATTTGCTCGTCAAACACCGCCAGAGCGTGTTTGTCCCATGGCAGGGGCTTCTTCCTAAAAGCGCGGCGCAGGCCCAGGCGGGAAAAAATGCGGTCCTGCCGCGCGCCGTCAATTTTTGCCAACTTCATACCCGTAAAGCGGTTGGAGCGTAGGAAGCGAAACACCCGGGCGTCGTAGAGCTTTCTGGCTCCAGCGTTGAGCTTTATCGCTCCCGCGTCTGGCATATCGTCGATCGACAGACCGATGTGATTAAAGCAGTCGGTCAGAACCTTGTTCCGATCAGCTTTCAATTCTTCCAGAAAGACCACCAGAATAGCGTCATCGCCAAACATATCTCTGTAAGTGCAGAGACGTTCCCAGAATAGCGTGTCCTGAATCATCTGCGGAAATACGCGCAGGCAATCACCCAGAGCATAAGGTGCATTCAGGCCAAAATTGACGCCGCTGTGATGCATCTCGCGGTAGCTTGATTCGATCCGGGAGCGGGGGTTGCGCGCAATGAATATGAAGCGGCAGTCGGGGTTGTTGTCAAAAATGCGTTGTGCCGATATTTTTTCGCGCATATAGCCGGTGTAGTCGGTGCTGCCGTCGCCCTTGAGCTGACCATCTCTGGCATCTGCATAGTGATCGTCGTAGCACTCATGCTGCGTTTCAAATTCGTCGTGTGAGAAGTACCAGGGCTCCTTGATCGCGGGAATAAATACTCCGGGGTGCAAGTCCAGCAACGCGCACAGAGTGGTTGTGCCGCATTTGCTAAAGCCCGGGACAATAAAGTCGACTTTAACCCGAGTTGGCACCTGGCCTCCGGGCTACAATCACCTGGCAACGGGGCAGGGCATTGTTCAGAGCCATCCTCATTTGTTCTCCCCTGGGGTGATTCAATACCTCTTCCCAGGTTTGGGTCCACAGTATGGTGGCCGGTTGGACGTTGTCTGTCAGTGTCTCGCCGGGCATGGCGGTCGCCCATTTGAGCAGGTAGAAGATGGCCCAGAATCCGGCCAGATATTCGTGGCGCACAATTTCCAGACCACTATTCCTGACAAGTTCTTCAAAGTCATCAGAGGAGAAAATTTGAATATGGTTGGGTTCTTCAAAGTATTGCTGAGGCGCGATAGTCTTAACAAGATTCTCGCCGCGAGCATCCGGGACCGTGAGCACCCAAGTCGCATTTTCGCTGCCCACTCGCACGATTTCAGAGATGAATGCTGCAGGGTTGCGAACATGCTCCAGCACCTCTGTACTGATAATCAGATCCGCATGCCCGTCGGGTATGGGGATAGGGTCGCATTCAGACACGATGCCCTGCACTTCACCTGTGGCAACACTCTTGAGCCGCTCTTCCAGGGCGCGGACCTTGCCCTCCTGAATATCCACGAACGTGATATTGGCGCCCATTCGCGCGCAGAAGTTGGCGTATCCACCATCGCCGCAACCGATATCAACGACGTTCATGCCCGGTTTGACGAAAACATCAGTCACGATTTCGCCGGTTTCTTCATTGCACCAGCCACTCATTGTTCTGTCGCGCAAGCCGATCTTGATCGCACTCGATTTAACATCGCTGGAACTCAAGGTACGTCTCCTTAGTTAGTACTGCTAGTTGGTCGAAGGTCGCTCTTTTTTATATCACCAGAGGCTAGGTTTCAATGTGACATTGAATTACGGAGAATTCAGGATCAAATGCTGACAATTAGTATAGGCTTGCAAGGTCGATGAGGTCGACTGTTTCGCTATATTGGCGCCTATTTATCGTGAACTGACGCACACAATACATGCGCGGTTGCCTGGAATCGTAAGGCACGCTGAAGGTTTGAAGCAGTCGACCGGGTGAAGGAGTTGCTGGCTGATAAAGCCGATCGATATGAGCCAGCAATCAAACTATATGAAATAATCAGGTCTTTTTCTTGAGCGTCACTGCCGTCGCTTCTGTGAACACCGCAGTTACTTTCTGACCTGGTTTCAGATCGGTCATTTTCTCGGGCTCTACATTCTCGAGAAAGTGAACCATATTGCGAGAATCCACAACGATCATTAAGCCTTTAGCCTGGTCTAGCGCAAAAATGGTAACAACCGCACGCAACGTGCGTGCCGAGTCAGGACTTTCCTCGGTTGAGGAGATTTGCGCAATAATTTCAAAGGGATTAGCCAAATCCTCGTCGGTAGGTGTTCGCAACTCTGTCTCTGAGGCGGCAATATAAGTGCCTACTACCTGATCTCCAACGCTGACGGCCGCGATATTTACGTTTTCCGGGACATATAACGTATTGCGGGCTGCAGCTTGCAATCCTAGATCAAGCTCGCGTGTTTCTTCATCAATGCTCAAAACCGTAGCCTCGATCTCAAGCGCGGCTGCACCACCACTCGCCATTGAGTGATCATCTGCAGTCACTGGCATAGCCGATGCCAGGAAAATGACCATTGCAGTGCTGGTGAGTTTTGGAAGAATGTTCATAACGTAACTCATGATAGTGTGCTCCTTCATTTGTCGGGTACATCTCGAGTTTGCTGAGCCTTCGACTCTTGGTCACAGTACTACCAAGCGCGCTCCAAATACAATGCTTCCGAGCATAGTCCTTATACGTCCACTCGAGTGCAGAGACCAGTTATCGATCGTCCTGCCGAGCGGTCAGCGTCACGCCGCCGCGGACAAAAGCCTCGACAATAGGATCCCTCAGTGTTTGCCAGCCCAGTGCGTTGAGATGGTTGTCGTCAAAATAGTAGAGTGACTGGCCATCCTCAATTTTGCAAAGGCTTTCACCGCATAGCAACTGCGAGGGGTTGAATACCAGATACCCAAGCTCTTCTTGCATAAAGTCGATCGCGTTGTTGCTTTCGGTCTCGTAAGTCTCCTGTTGTTCGCGACTGGGTATATAACGAGTGCGCTCGGCTTGCGGTAGCAGCACGATCTCCCTGCCTGTCTCTGACAATTCCGGGACACTCTTGAACAGTAACACTGGGCTAATGCTGGTCAACACCGGCATGGTGGATTCGAAGTTTCTTCTGAACACCGCTAATGATGCGGCCGAGTCTGAGCCATGATCACACTCCTGATCGCATAAAAAATACGTGGAGCGTTCATAGCCACCGACGGTACTGCCAACTTGATGATAAAAACTCCAACGGGAAATCAGGACGATCAGGCTTGGATTGATCGCGGCCAGGTTTTGTCCGATGTTTTGGGGGTTGCCGGGTGTGCAATAGTCATCGTGCGGGGCGCCGGGAACTCTGCGGATGCCGAGCAGTGGCGGGCAGCCGGGCGCGGAGATCACCATGAATGTGTTGCTATACGAGGCCGCAAGGAACTTTGCCAGTTCACGCGCATGAGAGTCGCCCCAAATCACGAAATCGACTTTTTTTCCGTCGCCATACCGTTGGCAGTTCTCCAGGTTCGTTTCCATGCCCAGCAGCGCCTGACAATCTTGCGGATGGACCCGATTGGAGAGCGCATTCCAGGCACTGAAACTTTGCTGGAACAGGTTTCCCTGAGGGTAACGGTAGCTCGCGCCACCGGACAGCGCCAAGTGTGCGCCAACACATAACATCACCAACGAAATGCTGCCTGCCAGCATCAATACGTGCGATGGACGGGTGCTTTTTCGCCGAAATGGCGGTTCGATGATGAACGTCGAAATCCATGCCAGGACCAGACACAGTGTAAATAAAAATGCGGCCTCCAGCCCGTCCACGGTGAGTTTGTCGCGATAGATTTTGTAGAACACAACAACCGGCCAATGCCACAGGTAGAGTGCATAGGACATAAGCCCCACCTTGACGATCGGCGCGGCGCGCAGTAGTCCCAGCGACCAACTGCCGCGAACGTATGGTGAGGAACCTATTACCAGGCAGGTGCCCAGGACGGGGAAGGCGGCTAGATAGCCGGGAAAGGCCATTGTGTGATCTATCAGCGCAAAGGATGCCCCGATCAATACGACTCCCGCGAGCATGCTCCAGCGATGCCACTTGGCGTAGACCGCGCCCGGATAAACTCCCAGGGCCAGCAAAGCGCCGGCTAGTAACTCCCAGGCCCGAAATGGTAACAAGTAGAAAACGGCGCTGGGTAAACGCTCCAGCATCAGGCAATTGGCGGTGAACGACAGTAGCAACAGCGCTGAAAAAACATAGCGCAGTCGAAAGCGCAAGCGCAGGGTAAGCAGAATTATCATCGGAAAGATCAGGTAAAACTGCTCTTCCGCCGACAGTGACCAGGTGTGCAGCAGAGGTTTAAGGCTTGAGTTGATATCGAAATAACCGGCCTGCAGCCAGAACGTGATATTGGAGAAGTAGAGCAACGAAGATATCAGCGATGTGGCATAGAATTGCATTTTGTCCGGTGTCAGCAGGAACCACGCGGCAGCGGTGCTGGCTAAAATGACCGTTAGGTAGCTGGGATACAGGCGGCGGATACGTCCGCTATAGAAGCTCCCGAGGGTAAATTTATCCTGTTCTACCGCGGAGAGTATGTTGCGACAGATCAGGTAACCCGAGATCACAAAAAAGACGTCGACACCGACAAAGCCCCCGGGCAGTAAGTCCGGCTGGAGGTGGTAGGCTACAACGCTGAGCACTGCTATAGCGCGGAGCCCATCGATCTCCGGTCGGTAACGCACTTTGTCGACGGCCAATGGTTGCAATCGGGTATCAGTTTCTTTTGAGCACCAAGTACTGGCTATTGCCCACATCGGCCAGTTCATCTGGTGCAACACCATCCAGCCATGCAAAATAATCCAGGTGTTCTGGCCGACAGTAAGAGTATTGTCCCCACGAAATTATCTCAAAATCTGGTGGCACAATCGATTCAAACTCCGCCCGGGAGAATCGCCGTACAGGAAGTCCCTTGTCCTGGGAGGCTGTAGCGGCTGCATAGCGATTGAACTCGTCCTCACTTGTTTTGGGTCTAGGTTGGCCGTTCGCGACGTGTTGATAGGTAAAGCAACGTGTTTTTTCTAGCGCGTGGGTTGTGGAAACGACTGCTATTGCCCCCCTTTTTGTTAAGGTGAGAATGTCGTTCATTATGGCTGTAGTCACTTGCGTCGGCAGGTGTTGCACCACCATGCCAAGAATCACGAGGTCAAAATGCTTTCCGGGGTTGCGCAGAATATAGTCCTGCGTTGTCTCATTGAGAACACTGGCATTGCTGTGTTTGTGAACAAGCTCGCGCGTATATTCCCAGCGAGTGGTGTCCGGCTCCAGAGATACTACTTCTTTCACGATAGGCGCGATGACCTGAGTCGTTCTTCCCATGCCACACCCTACATCTGCAACTGATCCTTCACTGCAGGTGTGGGCCAACAGCAGAATGATATTGTGAAACGCTTCCTCATGGTAGCCAGTGCCATCCCCGATGCGACTAGAAAATTTCTCAGACAATATCGGCATTGCTAAATCGTTATCGTTATAGGTGTAATCAGCCACGTACGCTAAGCCATTTTGAAAGTGAGTAATTGTCGATATATACAGTTCTAAGAGCCGACCTACACCTGAGATGGCTCTGTACGTGATTTGTGTGTATTGGAGGTGGTTAAAGTGGCACCGGCTCTCCCTTGTAGTCAATAAACTGACCTGAATCGGCCATCGTCAGGCTGTCAATTATTTTCACCATAGCGCCAACGCTTTCGGACGGTTCCATCAGGCCAGGGAACTCTATGTCCTTCAATTTTTCCGAGCGTACGCCGCCGGGATGAAACATGATGACCACGATATTGTCTTTCTTAAGGTCGTAGGCGAGATTTTTCATCACCATATTCATCGCTACCTTGCTGGATTTATACCAGTAGCCTTCGCGAAACCAGGTAATGGCAGGAGTGATAGAACCAGCGTGTGAACTGATGTTGACAACCTTGCCATCTTTGCTTGCTCTGACATTGTCCACAAAGGCCTCTGCGATTTTGATGGGCCCCATGACGTTGGTACGCATGAAGGTATCGAATTGTTCATAATCGAGCGTGCCAAACTCCTGTGCCGCTGCGACTCCGGGTGCGCCAAGCTTGCCGACTACCATAACGCCAGCATTGTTGATCAGCACATCGATAGGGACTCCCTTCAGTTTTTTTGCCAGACTGTCGATTTCAGAAATACTGCTGACATCCATGCGCTCTATTTGGACTGTGTCGTATTTCTGAGCCAGTACTTTCAGTGTTTCCGGGGCTTCGTCGCGGCGGTGCGTGGCAATAACTTTCCATCCCATGGACGCATACTGCTCGGCAAAGGCAAATCCGATGCCCGAGTTGGAACCTGTTATTAGCACGGTCTCTGCAGAGCAAATTGCCGTGAGGCCCATCAACATGAAACCAATCAACGCGGCCGAAAGAGATTTTGCTGTATTATGCAACATGGAACTCAAACTCCAAAAATTTGTGACAGCCGCAGACAATACAAGGAATTGTTACCTCAGACAATCTCTTTCCGTGACCGAGCGCACAGACCAAACAAGCAATACCTTTTGGTGACTTGTCATGCTCGAAACAGCTTTGATTTGTATTTCCGCAACTTCGTCCAAATCAAAATCTATTGTATTTGAACCTATTGAAACGCGTTTTCTGTCCTAGTCCAGCCATCGGCGATGGACATCGGTAATGGATTTAGTATTACACGCCATGCAATCACTGATCCTGATAAGGGCCATCAGTCAGTCGAGTCTACCTGGTCTTTTGCAGACCGATCTGGCAGAAGTTTTGACAGCGCGATTTCCATTTCGGACAAGCGCTCCTCGTTTGCGTTTTTCATCTGGAGTATCTGATCTTTCAGCTCTGCCGTCTCGGCATCTCTCCGGGTCGCTTGGTCTCTCAGCTCTGCAATCTCGGCATTTCTTTGCGCCATTTGTTCTCTCAGTTCTGCTATCTCGGCATACCTCTGCGCTATTTGATCTTTCAGCTCTTCAATCTCGGTATACCTATGAGCCATTTGGACCCGAAGGTTTGAAATTTCGGCGTATCTGTTAGTCATTTGGTTTTGAAGTTCTGCAATTCCCTCAGACCTCTGGGTCATTTGGTCTTTCAACTCTGCAATCTCAGCATCCCTCTTAGCGGTTTGGTGTGCCACCTTGGCTTTCTGACCCTTAAGCGTGATGGCCAATACGTTTTTCATTTTTCATCTCCAATGGGTTTGATGATGTCCTGTGTTTGGCCCGCGCCAATCCGTTCACGCCGATAGTCAGTGCAGTTTGCGACAGGCGTTAGAGTTCGCTTAGCGCAGAGATATTGGCATCTGACGAATTACGCTATCCATCAATTGCACCGTGCTCTGTTTCCAGTCGATTGACGGTATGCGCCCGGAATCAGGTAGCGTCGCTTCGTTGTAGGACGTTAACCACGCCTGTATGTCTTTAGCCAGCCCTTTGCCGTCGGTGGACTCAAAGTACCAGGCAGATTCGCCACAGACTTCCCGGAATACCGGCAAGTTCCTGGCAAGTAGTGGCGAGCCATAATATGCGGCCTCAACCAGTGGCAAGCCAAACCCTTCTCCGTGGGATACCATCAGCGTGCCTGCGGCGTCTTGATAGAGCGTCTTCAGCATGGGATCACTGACAAAGTCCAACCAGTAGACGGACGACGGGCCCTCGCTGAGTCGCTTCAAACGATCTGCCAATTGATCATCGATCTCGCCAATACAGCCCGCGATCACCAGAGAGAGTTTGCATCCCTGCAATTGAAGCGCTTCAAATGCCGCTAACACCTGCGGGTGCCCCTTTCTTGACTCAACCGCTCCGACCATCAGCAAGTAAGGCTGGTGTTGAATCTGATCCATTATTGTTTGTTCGGCTGCGTTGAGAGTGCCAATCTCGCTCTGGGCTTCCATATCTGCGCCCAATTGAAAATGGCCTATAGTTGGGCGTGATCCGGCGTCGACCTTTTCCTGATCCAGCCACTGGCAGTATTCATCGGCAATAGTCCGGGAAGTGCAGACCACGCAATCACTGATCCGGGTAACGGCCTTTAGCCAACGGGTATAGAGGGTGCCCGTATCCCCAGGGTAAGAATCAGGCAACGTAATGGGCAGCAGATCGTAGACGACATGACATATCCGTACTCCTCGCCCACGCCAAAACTGCAGCCAGTGCCGAGAAGCGGCCCGTTCGGCCACGCGATAGCACAGGTCCAGGCCCAGGTAAATGTCGCCCGGCAACGCCTCTACGGAGTCATCTGACAAGTACAGGGGAGGCAGGCCCATGAAGTGATTGGTGAACGTTCGAGCGTATCGAAAGCATTCTGTCTCAAAGTCGTAGTAGACCGGCTCCACCCGGTAGCCCAGATAGTGATCCTGCAGCAACTCCCTCAGTACATTTCGCACAACCCGCTGGATACCCTGTTTGGCGTCATGTTGTACTAACGCTGAAATATCGATGAACAACTGCGGCCCGGCTAATGCAGTTCTCCTGACTCCAGCGCAACGCATTAGATCGTCTATTGCTTCACTGCATGCATAAATAGTATCGGCAGACAGCTCATGGATTTTTGATCCCAGAACGTCCGTCTGCAATTGATCGATCAGCACATCCGGAGACTCCCGGTATCGAGCTTCCATGTGCTCAGAGTATGCCGCGGTGACATGCTCGGGGCTGTGGTATGTCGCTATATAAGACTGCGCGTTCCTCCCGACAGTCAATCTGGATTCCACATCTGTGGCAGCAAAAATGAGACTTTCAGCCAACTCTACTACTGTAAAATCGTCGCTAAGTTTGAACACTGTTTCATCCGGTATTTCGGCCATGCTGCCGTGTGCATTGATAATTGTGGGCAGGCCTGCTGCCATGCAGTCGAGGAGTGCGCCAGACGACTCACCGCGCGAGTTTCGTCTGAGTTGCACTGCCACATCCGAGGCACTCAGATACAAATCGTATTCTGAAGCCTCTACATATCCCGTCATTATTACTTGTTGCGGATACGGCAGCTTCGAAAGCCAGGCCTCAATCTTGTTTTCCATCTCCCAGTTGGTGCCACCCCCAACGAAGCAGAGTTTTGCGTTAGGACCTTTCGCAAGTCCCGAGCCGACCCAAGCGTCCATTAATTCATCAAGGCATTTGTTCATGTTGATCATGCCAAAAGTGCTGTAGAGCGTAACATCCTCAGGGATGCCTAGACGGCGGCGGGCGCTGGATTTCGCCGTATATTGCTTAATTTTTCGAGCGTGTGGAACCTCTGTCAGTGTTGATAGCATCTCGCTGGAAAAACTTTGGGTCAAAATTTCTCGCGCATGGCTATTGTGAACCACGACACCATAGCTACCAAGGAAAACAGAGGCACAGGCAGGGTAGAGGGTAATGGCCTGCTTGACCGGGCCATCACAGTCTGGCATTGCGGCCCAGCCATGCGATGCGTAGATTTTCTGAGAGAGTTCTGTTGTTCCAAACTGTGCCTGGTTGCTAAATATACAATCTCCTAGATAGGTGTCGTGTAGTACCACGATGCCAGGATGAGCCTGTAGTAACAAAAAATACTCGTAGTGAAATGAGGAGTTACCGAAGTGGTACATGATGCGATCAAATCTAGACCCCTCGCGCATCATTTGTTTGTGGCTAATGACCATGAACTGATTTGCGAGTTCGACGGCAATGTTACCCGGTTCGGTGACTACCAGGGTGATATCGTAGTGCTGTACCAAATGGGGAAGAATTTCAGTGCAATACGTCGCAATGCCTGAGGGTGTGGGTGCGAAAGGTGAAACAAACGCCAGTTGTGCCTTTGGAGTTTGGCATGTCCGGCGTTGATAGCATAGCTCCAGAGGAGCATAGCTAGGTATTTGGTTCGAGTCAGGCGTTACGGTCATATAGTGATCCGCATCGAGGCACTGCAGAAAGACTCGGTGGATCTTTTCTATATCCTCTTTAGGAAGATTCGCCTGTAGAGCACTGTCGTTCGGGTAAGCCAGCAGTCGGTCGGCGTTGGGTACAATAGTCCTTAAGCCCGTCAAGTCATCCGCGTGGGTTAGACGGCAAATCAAACGCGCATCATTTTCGGACAACCATTTGGCAGTTAACCATACGGGCCATTTGGCATTTTCAAGCCAGACCCTGGATTCCGTGAGATCTATGACTACGCTCATTGTGGGCGGGCGCTCCCAGTTCCCGATGTGGGGCGACTCGCGCAACTGATTCTCAATAGGCTCAACTCCGCGCGGCTGAGCGATAGTAGTTGCGGTGCTTCTTCATCCTGGACAAGAGCATTCCTGGTAAGACCAAAGTCCTGCAGCAAAAATCTACGCTGAGGACAGAGTTGTTGCAGCAGAAGCCAGTGCCGACGTTCGCTAGTTATTTTTGCAGTTGGCCCTGTGTTTGTTGCAGTATTTACCAACTCAACATCTTTCGGACGATGATAGATGAGCGGTGTGATCTCTCGTGCCTCGCCAGGTGCACTGCCAAGATGGTCAAGAAGCCTTTGCCTGATGAAACCCATCAAGTCGCGCAGTGGTTTTATCCGCCATAACACCCGCCAGATCAGATCGCGACCAGCGGTGAAACAGATAAGTATCAAAAGCAGGGGCCATAGAGGTGCACTGACCAGCGCTAATATCGCGACCAGTAAGAGTAACTTCCAGCGGTGCTTAAGTTCGGGCAGAATACGGACGATGCCTAGCATTTTCCACGTCACGCTAGATTCCATTTCTTTTATCTTACTTTCATGCTGCTTAGCTAGTATCTTCCAGCGCAGAACTTCCCGGCGCAATTGAATGCTCTCATTTTGCGCCTGCTCCATTTTTGCCAGCAGTTCGGGTGACGCCGCATGTTGCAACTTGTTGTCTGATAGGGCGGGTTCGGATGCCATATTATTGTCGGCTCAAGTTTTGGACAAAAGTATATCAAGCTTACTGGTGGATATCATTCGTGTTGCAGGTATTCGTAGTGATAATAGTTGTAACGCTTTACCCCATAAAGTTTCATGGAAAGCATTATGACTTAAATCCACGAGCATCCAATTGGTTCGCCTCCAAGAATATGATAAATTAGCTGAAATAAGCGTTCGTTTTGTGCGCTCGCTAGCACTATTTATCTTTTTTATGAATCTTCAACTCGGACATGGTTAGACTCGGGTGGGCACGATACCCTCCCACGGGGGCTTCGCCTAAAGCATTGTTTGGTGTGCCAGAAGCCGCCAACCAGGATCCGAAAAATGATGGCATGGAGAAGTTGATGGGTAATGCTCCTCACTAGTATGGGTATGGGTATGGGTATGGGTATGGGTATGGGTTTATGACGGTAAAACAACAGCTGAGCGCCCAGCAAGATACTGAGTTTGCTCGTCGCGCAATGCAATTGCTCAGTGACAGGATTGCACTCTCTAAGCGTGATGAATTGCTGGACTATTTTGATGCATTGATCCCCAAGTATGAGATGCCTGTGGTCCGCGTTGGATACATCGCGAGCAAGCGCAAAAACTACGACTGGTCAGAATTTTTGGAATTTTCCGGTGATAACTTCGTTCGCTACGCCTATCTGTGTATCGTGAAGCGCGAAGCTGATGATGCCGCATTGAACTGGGCTGCAGCAGAGCTTGGTGCAGACGATGGTTCTCGCATTATATTTTTGTGGCGATTACTCGACTCAGAGGAGGGTCGTGGACAAGCTACAAAAATTAGGGGGCTTTGGCCCCGGTATCGGTATCATTTAGCCCGTCTTGAGCAAAAACCTTTTCGCGCCAGGCTGTTTCATTTGTTATTGAAGCTGGAGAGTTTGTCTCGTTCTCGTATGGATGGAATATTAGTGAGCCAGAGACGTGAGATTACAGAATATGGTTTAGAAATATCCAGACTCGAAACCCGTCTTGTTCAGCACTACAACGACACGTTGAGCAATGTGAAATACGAAGTAGGCGAAGCACTCACTCCAGACATTAATCGATAGATTAGGCGATTATTTGATGAATATAGCAGTTCTGAATACACAAATACCGTTTTGCGAAGGAGGCGCTGAGGTGCTAGCCGATGACTTGGTTGAGGCTTTGGCGGCACGGGGTCATAGTGCGACATTGATAACTGTTCCGTTTAAATGGTATCCGCAGCAGTCGCTTGTAGACGCTATTATCGCCTGCAAACTCCTCGATATAGAAGAATTCAATGGCGTAAAAATCGACCAGGTAATTGCATTAAAGTTTCCGCTGTGGCTGGTTGAACACAGCAACAAAGCCTTGTGGATATTGCATCAGCATCGTACTGCTTATGACTTATGGGACTCGCAATACAATGAAATGGCATATATGCCAGATGGCCACCGGGTTAAAAATCTGATTCGCAGAGAGGACGACCGTGCCATATCTGCCTGCAACAGTGTGTTCACTATCTCGCAGAATGTGACTAATCGGCTCTATCAATACAATGAATTGGAATCAACGGTTCTTTATCCGCCCCCCAGAGCCATGGATAAGTTTTACTGCGAGAAATATGGAGACTTCTTTTTCTTCCCCAGCCGTATTACACCGCTAAAGCGCCAGGAGCTTGTAATAGAAGCTCTCTCATTTGCGTCGGGTGACGTCAGGGTGGTATTCGCAGGCAAGGCCGACGACGACAGGTATTTTGAGAAACTGAAAGCACGAGCCGCAGAGTTGGGCGTGGAAAAGCAGATTATATGGCTGGGTCACGTTACCGATCAGAAAAAGCTGGAGTTGTATGCGCAGTGCCTGATGGTGCTTTTTCCTGCGTTCAACGAAGATTATGGGTTTATCACACCTGAGGGCATGCTGTCATCGAAAGGGGTCATCACATTGGCGGATTCCGGAGGAGCGTTGGAATTCGTTACTCATGACGAGACGGGTAGTGTGGTAGATCCCCAAGCGTGCCAATTAGGCGAAGAGCTCGATCGAATTTGGAATAACCGCGGCTTGGCTAAAACTTACGGTACCAATGCGAACACCAAAGTGAGGGGCATGGATATCTCATGGGACCGGGTAATTGGTAGTTTGCTGTCATGATTAATGTTAGATGGTTTTCTCCCTTGGACCCGGAGAAAAACGATATCGCTAGATATGCCCATTCTGTACTGCCTTCTCTGCATAAATGCTTTCGCTTGGGTATGGTTAGTGAAGGCCCTGATAGCATTGATGAGGATGAAAACGGCGAAGCATTTCAATGTGATAATCAGGTTGTGGGGATGGAGCCAATAAACATCTACAATATCGGCAACAGCCACATGCATTGTTCGATATTGAATTTGGCTCTACGGCAGCCTGGAGTGGTGATCCTGCATGACGTTGGTCTGTTTGAGCTATCCTTAGCTTATGCTAGAAAGAACGCTGATTTTTCCATTCGTGATGTGATTATCAACGAATATGGTCTGCAGGCGGTGCACGACTTTGATCAGATGTTCGGCGGAAGCGCTTATGATTGGCACGGGCATTCACAGGAGCAGCATGATAATTTTGTAACCTCCTACCCGCTGTTTAAATCGTTTATCAGCAATGCTCGTGGGGTTGTGGTCCATTCGGAATTTGCCCTAAAACGCGTGAAGAAGATATACCAAGGTCCAGTTGTTAAGCTGGAGCTCCCCTGGGCGACCCCCTTGTCTGGTGTCACGGCTCGTCGGCATGAAGAGCCGTGCCAGATCGTGTTTTGTGGTCATGCTGGACCGAATCGACGTTTGAGACAGTTCATTCAGGCTTGGTCAGAGACTTCTCAGCCAAGTTTTTTTCGGTTTTCGCTTTATGGCGCCATCGACAAGGCCGACGAGATTATTGCGCTGGCAGCCGAGTTCGGGCTGGCTGAATTTATTAATGTTGTAGGGTTTGTGAGTGTCAAGGAACTGGATGATGCTATCTCAGCCTCTCATATTGCACTGAACCTACGAAAGCCCACAGTGGGAGAAACATCGGGCAGCCAGCTTCGCCACTGGGCAACGGCGATACCTTCTATAGTGACCGATATTGGCTGGTACAGCGAACAGCCCCATGATGTGGTGATAAAAGTTTCCCCAGACCGGGAGAAGCAGGACATTGTTTCGATCTTGGAGAAATTCATATCTGGTGACCATCCTTATTACGAATATGGCATGAATGGATACAAACATCTCTTAGAAGAACACAGTATTGACCGGTACGTCAGTCGTCTCGCCGATTTTGTCGGTGAGATAGAAAAGAGGCGCTTTGTGACGTCAGAGGTTGATGAACGATTAGTCGATCTTTTTGCATCAATGTGCAGTGATACTGAAGATTCACACCTATTTGAGAATGCAATGAAGAAGATATCGGAAACGTTCAACGGTGTAGAGCAAATTCAGCCGAACAACTAGTGTCGCGAGAACATTGCTGTAATGGTTAGCGATAATGCCATTACTAATCATCATCGAAACCGCAAGGTTGCTCTATGTCAGACTACACCTATCATTTTGACGACTCGGCGATTGATCGATTCAATGAAATTTTGGAGAATCGACTGGGCGACAGATCAGGTTTTCATGAGCAGGAATTCTTTGATATCCTGGCTTTGCTGCTTGCCATTAATCGCCATGGCTCGTGCCTGGACGTGGGAGCCGGAGTGGGTCGAATTACATCGATTGCGATAGAGTCTGTCTCTGATGTTGTTGCTTTGGAGCCCGATGAGTCTCGATGGCGAGAATGTCATCGCCACTTCCACCGAGAAGGAGCCTGCGAAGTTCTCTGTCAAACCACTAGTGAGTATATTCAGCGCAACCCCGATAAACGATTCAGCCTGATTATCGTCAGCATGGTCATACAGCACCTGGCTACCGCAGCAACCGAACAACTGATGCGCGATATCGCAACGTTACTCCAGCCTAATGGCATAGCGATTGTATCGACTACTCACACGATTGAGGTCGCAAAAGGCTTTTCGCTCTCTGGTGATCCAGATCGAGTCTATATAGAAAAAGATGAGTTCAATGCTTATGCGGGACAGCCTTCTTTAGCGCAAAAAATGGGTCTGCCGGTAAGGCGCTTCAGCAAAAATGATCTATTTGAAGAGGTTCAAGCGGTTGGCTTAAAGACCATTCTTTGGCGACAAACCTCGTACTATAAACCTAACGGCGCTGCTTTCTTTGCGAATCGGTTGGGTGTCGATGCACAGGTTCTGAAAGACGTTGGCAATAGTCAGTTTGTAGTAGTGCAAAATGGGCTTGGTAATCAATAGAACGGCCGGGAATCTTCTAGATGTAACTCAGTGGACTGGGAAACGTGCCCCACGCTTACAGAGCTACTAGGTAAAGACCATTATTGAGATAGCGTGAACTGATTTCCTCTACGGTGAGTATCCGCTCTGCTACGATCAGAGACAATTGTCTGCTAAGCGAATTATGCGATATTATCCTGAGCGTTATATTACTCACCGCCTTTAGGCCAGTGAATGGTATTTAAATCTGCAAGCGTCAATAAGGTTATGTGAGTCAATGTTAATACATCTCCACATTGGAATTGATAAAGCCGGTAGCACCGCTATTCAGTCAAACCTGAAGCGTAATCGAGACTGGTTCCACCACAGGGCTCTATTTATCCCCAATACTGGGTTGGTTTCTACAGGATACAGGGAAGTGTTCGACGAACTCCCTATCGATGTCTTTGAGCGGGTTTATCGCGAGCTGGATCTTGCGGCGGCCATGGGCTTTGAGCACGCGTTCATGTCTTGGGAAGGAATCAGTTTCTACAGTGATAGGCAAGTACGCAAGCTAAGGGACCGTCTGGGAGATCACGAAGTTAAGATTTACGTCTATCTGCGCGAACAAGCCGAGATTGTCCAAAGTGGATACTTCCAGCAAGTGAAAACCAACGAGCATCGCACCTTTCTGTCTGAATATCATAAAGAGACAGCGCTGTTTTTTCCTGATAACAGAGACTACGCAGTGATGCTCAAAAGATTCGCAAAAGTGTTTGGTGAACATGCAATCAACGTGCGCGTGTTTCAGAGAGAGCTGTTAAAAGGCAACAATGTTGTAATCGACATGTTAGACATGTTGGGACTTGAGCCAGACGATGATCTCAGCCTGCGGTCCGGAGAAGATAATCCTAGCTTGGATACAGCAAGCGTGAAGATTATGCATTTGTTGGATGCGCAGTTCACCAACAACAGTTGGGGCGGGAAGAAAATTTCGCAGCGTGGTGTGTCGTCTGAACAGAAATACTCAGGTCCGTTGCAGCAACAAGCGGAGGCTATTCTTACTCTCTACTATGGAGAAAGCCCCCAGGGACGCGAAGACGTTATCGACATACTCCTGAACATCATTGACATTGAAGGTAAGGTTGGAAAGTATTTTCTAACTGAGGCAGAGTGTGAGCGCATTAGATTGTTTTACTCTCAATCTAACAGAGAAGTAGTAGCGCGGTTTTTTCACGAGAGCTGGCCTTACTGCGATCTGTTTACCTACTCAAGGCTGCCCGTTGCAGACGCAAGTGTAGAGGCTATAGCCAGTGTGGTACCGTTGCGCCTTGAAGCAATTATGTCTACGCAGGGTTACCGAACATGGGATGGTCGTCCGCTGGAAGGCAAACATGTAGCGAGCATTATCGATGAAGCTGATGGTTGGTGCGGCTTATCAGAACTTGGCGTTCAGTGCGATGGCGCCAAGTCTACCCTTCGGTTCAGAGTCGCCTGGAAACATATCAACTCTATGCACACTTGGATTGCTCTGGTGACGGAGGTTCAAGCATCCAAACAGTACTTGAATTCAACTGTTTTGGTAAATGACCAAAACCTGGGTGATTATGATTTAAGACGAGTAAGAATAGAAATACCGTTGACCCTGCTAAGGCCACTGGGGCTAGTGGATATTGTGATGCAACACCATTTCACTTCTTTCGATGCGCCCGCAAACATTAAGCCAGCATCTGGAGAGCCTGGATTCACACTAAAACTAATAAAGTATATGTTAAGGCAGTGATGATTAAAGCTAACAATTCAGTCAGCACACTGCAGTGGCGTCTGATGCCGCCCGGTAGCCTGTCTGGTAGTTCTTTATCACTTCTTTATCTCCAACCACACATAGTTGATGGGATTGGGCGATGCAGATAGTCGTTTATCAGACCGGCGCAAAATTACCGTAAATTACATTGGGTTAGTTAAGTAAACCAAAAGGGCTACGCGATATTGACACGAATGGACGATTCACTACCATATTGAAAATTGGTTGAAGAATGGTGTGGGAGTATTTTTCGTCGGCATCGCTTAGGTTTACAGCAATCACAGCCGGATTACTTCGCATTGCGTCCTGCATGGCAATCGAGGGTTTGGAAGGTCTTGGCGTGCCGCCAAAGAATCCTGGGGGAAGCTCCAATTGAAAGCTTTAGTTCATATCGGAACCGAGAAAACTGGCAGCAGCTCCATACAAGGATATCTGCACTTAAATAGAGAAAATCTCCGCAGGGCCGGTTACCATGTTGCTACAAGTGGGGGGCGCGCTAATCATCGTGCTTTTCCAGCTTATTGTATTGCAGATGAAAAACCCGACGATTTTCTCCAAGCAAGTGGGATTAGTACGCTCCCAGAAAGACAGGAGTTCAAGCAAAGGTTCAGGGAGCGTTTTGAAGCTGAGCTGGAAAGCTTACCGAAGAACATTCACACGGTTATTATTTCTAGTGAACATTTCCATTCGAGAGTTACTGCCGAAGAAGAGGTGGACAACGCCTACAAACTGCTCAAAGGCTTTTTCGATGAAATCCGGATCGTCTGTTATCTCCGAGAACAGGTTGATACCTGTAGTTCGCTTTATTCGACACACCTGAAAAACGGCGGCACCAAGTCATTTAGTGAATTTCTGCAACGTTGTAAACCTGAGATATACTACTTTAATTACTCGACCATGTTAGCCAATTGGGAAAGGTGTTTCGGACTCGAATCATTAGATGTATTGCTATTCTCGAAAAAGCATTTTCTGAATGGAGATTTACTCGACGATTTTACTGCCAAAATTGATTCTTCACTGGTACCGCATTTAGATAAATACGTGAAACAGGAGAACCAATCGCTTAGACCCGCAGGGCAAGCGCTCGAGCGATTGGTAAACATTGTGTTCCCTGTCAGCTCAGCGATTCCCGAAGTCGCTGTAATTCGGGACAAATGTAAAAAAATCATCAGTTTTAGTATGCATGGGAAAGGACGGCAGCCAGATCGGGAGCAATCGCAGGTGATCTATGACAGTTTCATGACGAGCAATGAGGATGTGCGGAAGAAGTTTTTCCCCCAGCTTAAACAAATGTTCACGTGCCCGCGAGACTGTAACTAAATCTGTGGAACTGCCTGTTATTCACACATACATTGGGCGAGGATAGGCACTATGAACAAGAAAAAACTTCAGACAATTGCTCAGACGACCAGCAAAAACATCAAGACAGAAGCGGACGTCAATTAGTTCCACTAGGCGCTGTAGAAGGTCACCGTCGAGACTGCACCAGCGCATCAATTATCGGATCCCACGTAATGTGCTCTACACTTTGAAACCCGCATAAGCCCATTTCTGCGCAACGAGCTTTGTTGGAAACCAGATTTTCAATATTTTGCCCCAGCTCTTCGGGAAGAAGAGATTGTGAGATCAAGCCACTAATCTCATGCTTCACGAACTCCAGTGGCCCTCCGGAATCAACTGCCGTGATCACAGGCTTCTGTGACAAAAACGCCTCCAAAGTGATATATCCGTAATCCTCGTCTAGTGGAGCAAAATAAACAGCTGAACTTTTTCCGTACAGCTGTATAAGATCTTCATCAGTAACATAACCCAGAAATTCCACCCGGTCGGAGATATTCAACTTCTGAGCCAACTTCTCGAGTGGCTCTCGTTCGGGTCCAGATCCGGCTATTTTGCATTTTATCTTGGTGTCTACATAAGGCAGAGCGCTTATAAGAGCATCAATTCGCTTGAGTTTGTCCAATCGGCCGACTGACAAAATGTAATCCTCAAAGGCGAGGTTTTGATATCGACCCACAAGTCGTGGAGGATGGTATAGCGCTTTGGATGCTAGGCCATTGTATTTCTGCAATCGGTCAGTTGTATTCTGTGCGATGGTAAGGCGATTCTGATACGAGGAAAGCGCCTGAGTATCCATGGCCACTAATTGATCGCGTAGTTCCCGATCTCTCGAGTCACGCATATCAAAGCCGGAATAGGGAGAGTCCAGAAGATCATACATTTGGCGATACTGGTGTATTAGCCACAAGACCTTGCGAGGGTGTTCAATAAAATAGGAGGGGAATTTGGTGGCAATCACCAGGTCTATCTTCTTGCCATTAGACTCAGTCAGATCCAGCTTTTTCCATAAGTTCATACTTTCCAGAAGCTGACTGTGCGGATACCACTTATACGGTATGTTAATGAGCTCTACCTCATAACCCCTTTGTCGAAGCTGCTGTATCAGTACATCAACAAGTATCTCGGCTCCTCCGGAGAAAAATGGCACCTGTGCTGCGCAGACAGCAATAGTCTTAATTTCAGGCGTACCGAAGCTATCATTTAGCATGTTTATGTTTCTCTTAAATCGACCAGACAAGTTACGGAGCGTTCGCGATATAAGACTCAAACTACGGGACTCCGATAGGAAAGGTCGTTGATAGCAACAAGTTTAGTGACATTGCTTGTAGTGCACAAGGCAGTCGGAGTGAGTCGAAGAAAACCTGGTGACAGGATTTAGGTTTTTTGGAATGCCCGTTACTCTAATGCTGCGTCGTAAGGTATTCACGGTTCGGGGCTAGCCTGACGCCTCTGGTGAGGCGGGTCACGCGGTTCTGTATGTGTTCGAGGAGAATTACCATAACATGCTTTCAAAGAGTCATTTTCCAGCGTCTCCTTTCTATAGATTGAGACGTTTGAAAATGAGTTCCGGGATATTGCGGATAATGGACATAATCCAACGCCAGATCCGGGGTGTATAGACAGTGTTACGTTTCTTATCAATTGCTTTGAGAATATCAGCAGCTACCCGCGTCGGTTGTGCCCACAACATAGTCTTATCGAAGTGCTCAGTCATCGGTGTATCGACAAAGCCCGGTTTGATATCGAGAACACTGATACCCTTGCGATATAGCCGGTTTCGTAGGCCCTGGAGAAAAACCGATACCATCGCTTTGGCAGAGCCATAGACATAGTTAGACTGTCGTCCCCTGTCGCCGGCTACACTGGTAATTACTGCGATAGTGCCATCGCCCTGAGTTTGCATTCGATTGGCGATATGAGTCAGGAGCGAAATAACACTTACGCCATTGATGGAGAGTGCTTCAAGCGTTTTTGTAACATCGCTCTCACAGACTTGTTGGTCAGGCAGGCTTCCGTGGCAAATTAATATGACGTCAAACTTTCCACAACAATCGAATGCTCGATCAACACACGCAGCATGCTGCTCAAACTCGCTAGCGTCGAAACGAGCATAGTCTACGCTTTTTGCGCCTGTGATTTTCAGGTCCTGTGCGTGCGCTGCCAATTGAGTTTCATTTCTGGCGAGCAGATAAAGCCTGTCTGAGCGTTGTGCCCACAGTCGGGCGACGGCTTTTGCCATTGCTGATGTGGCACCGATAATCAGGATGTTTTGCGTAGTCAAATCTCGAGCCTTCTTGATTGATTGGAGTTAAATACGGCGTCGGCTCCGTATCGCTTTCGTGTTTCGATAAACGTTTCCCATGCAGGGTAGCTCTGTCTGAATGTTGTTGCAGACATTCGCGCATCCTTGGTCAAATACAACTTTCCACTATGTGCCAGGACTATCGCATCTAGCTCATCCAGTAGGGAAAAAATGCCCGGGGTGATTTTGAAATCCAGAGCCAGAGTGTAACCACTGCTGGGAAAAGATAGTAGATTCGCATTTCCCTTCCCAAAGACTTTTAAGACAGCGAGGCAGGAACCACGGCCTGATTGCGCAATTCTAGTCAGTACAGTGCGGATTCCCTCCAGCCCCGCCGCCAGTGGCAACAAAAATTGGTACTGCACAAAGCCAGCTTTGCCATACAGCCGATTCCAGTTAGCGATGCCATCGAGTGGATAGAAAAAGGATTCGTAGTGACGTAAGCGTTTCTGTTGCGGTTTCCTGACGCGGTTATAATTAAGTGCGTTAAAGACCTTTATGCTGTAGTGATTCAGGACGAAGGAAGGCATGTTACACGGCACAGATACAGAAGTTCCTCGAGCGACCTCGAATTTGCCGTCGTCTGCATGTTCGCCCAAGTTGATCAGGCTACGGCCCAGTGAATTGCCAGATGACAGGCAATCAATCCAAGCCACTGAGTAGCTGGCAGTCTGATTGGCCTCAAAAAGTTCGAGCGCCTGGTCGAGGTTTTTCGCCTTCAGTATGGTCTCGTGAATCATTGAACTGCCTATAGGCTTCAAGCGAAACGTGGCCTCCAGGATCACACCGGTAAGCCCCATGCCGCCCGCGGTGGCGCAAAACAATTCTGTGTTGGACTGGGGGGAGCAGGCTACGACTCCCGCTGCTGGTGTAGCCACCTTCATGGAAACTATATGATCAGAGAAGCAGCCGTCCAGATGGTGATTTTTACCATGCACATCGCTTGCAATGGCACCTCCCACCGTGACATATTTTGTTCCGGGGGTAACGGGAAGAAACCAGCCCTGGGGAACAAATATCTGCAGAATCCTTGCCAAGTTGACTCCGGCTCCGCACCTCAGCACACCCGAACTGGCGTCAAAATCAATGAAGTAATCTAAGTTACGTGTGTTCAGTAATCGCGGCGCCAGGGCGCTGTCGCCATAACTTCGACCAAGACCCCTGGGAATGAGCGTGGCGTTACTGGGGAGGTCGGCCATTGCTGCCAGCACGGCCAAGCTATCGCCAGGCGAAAACTCCTGAGCCTCGATGACCGGATAATTGCCCCATCCAGAAAACTTCATCCATGCTCCCTAGTCACAAATACAAAGCGCTTATCGAGTTGATACTTCAAGCAGTAACCGATGGACAGACCAATCACCGCGCCGAGATAGCGCATGCCCTTTGTTTGGAAGTGATATTCGAATGAGAATTCGAAAATCCAGAAAATCAGTGTCGTGGCCAACCCCGTCACCGTGTACAACAAAAATGTCGCGGTATCGTGCTTGGCGCTTTTGACTGCGAACTGAAAAATGTATTTTTTATCCAGGACATATTTTGTCAACAAGCCGATGAAGGTACCGATAAGGACGGCGATTACGAAGGCGTATGACTGGTCATATAGTCTCAGGAATGCCTCTTGCCCAAGGATATTCATCACAGTAGCTACAACTGCAAAAAGGGTGTACTTTAGGGCGATTTCCACAGTGAATTTTCTGACTCTTTTTTTGGTTCGTCCAACGTATGTTAACGTGAAAAATAATAGAAATACATCTGAAGTTGTCGGATTGCTGAAGCTATTGCGGCCGGTGCAATGGGTCAAAAATGGCTTCGTTCTCGCTCCGCTGGTTTTCACAGGATTGTTCACCGATCTATCCGCTATAAGCAGCGCATTGCTGGCCATGGTGCTTTTTTGTCTGGCGTCGTCTGCCGTTTATATCGTCAATGACTACCGGGATATCGAGAGCGACCGTGCTCATGCCGTAAAGTCAAAAACGCGTCCATTGGCTGCTGGGGAGGTCAGCGTTCGGCAGGCCTTCACTTTGCTTGCTCTGGTTCTGGCGATACTGGCAAGTGGAATTTGGCTGCAGCCCGCAGTAATGGGTGTCATCGCTTGCTATCTTTTGATCAACCTGGCGTATACATTTGTGCTCAAAACGCAGCCTGTGCTGGATATATTTGCCATTGCAATCGGATTTGTTTTAAGAGTGTATGCAGGAGCGGTGGCCCTCGATGTGTCGCTTTCAAACTGGATGTTCGTAACCACACTTTGCCTGGCGCTCTATCTGGCAGCCCTTAAAAGGCGGCAGGAGTTAGTGCAAGCCGGGACACAAGGCAGAAAGGTGCTGCAGTACTATACGGTCCCTTTGATTGAAAAATACGCGCAGATGTCTGCCACCGGCGCTTTGTTGTTTTATACCTTGTTCGTGATGACGACAAAACCGGAGCTAACGATGACGATTCCATTGGTCATCTTTGGCTTTTTTCGTTACTGGTTCGTGGTTGAAATTATGAAAGAGGGCGAGTCGCCGGTCGATGCACTGCTTCATGACGTGCAGTTGCTACTGACGCTTGCACTATGGATTCTTATGAGCGTTTGGGCGCTTTGGCCTGGAGGTGTTTGAACTGTGGATGTGGATTTGTCATACGCTGTTGTCCCGGCAGTCGCATGGTTAGCGGCGGGCTCTGCCAAGTTTCTTCTAAACAGCGCAAAAAGTGGCAGGTTAGCGTTTGATCTTATCGGTTACGGCGGAATGCCCAGTACGCACACCGCAATAGTCGCCGCTACAGCTGCCCTGATTGGGCTCAAGGAAGGAGTAGGAACTCCCGCATTTGGCGTTGCCTTGACACTGGCCTTCATTGTTATGCTTGATGCTAATAGTCTCAGAGGACAAATCGGTAAGCAGGCGCAGGCCATCAATCGGTTGATAGCAGATTCCTCCAAACAGTCTCTGCGTGAAAGGGTCGGGCACACACGCGCCGAAATCGCTGCCGGAGTGGCCGTGGGAGTAGGCACTGCCTGGTTGGTAAATGATGTGTCTAACTGGTTGCAGTGACGGCGATTAGCCAATATAGAATGAACTTTGAGACAGAGATACGCATGGGGGCTGCTGTCAGGCAATGGCACTAAGCCCTAAAACAGTTAAACAGCTTGTTCTGTTTGCCTTTGTCGGAAGCGTCGGATTTGTGATAGATGCGGGCATCCTCACGATTCTGGCGAATGACTTTTCAATCAATCTTTATGTGGCGAGGGCTGTCTCGTTTCCTGTTGCGAGCTTCGCAACCTGGATGCTAAACAGAATGTTTACGTTTAAAAATATTACTGGGAATATAGATGCCCACAGTGCGGAATATCTGCGTTATATGCTGGTCCAGATGGGTGGCGGCGTCATCAATTTACTGGTATTCGCAATTCTAGTGACGATCTATACATCACTGCGAGCGCAGCCGGTATTGCCCTTGGCGATTGGCGCAGTGTTTGGCCTCGCCTTCAATTTCGTCGGAGCCCGCTATTGGGTCTATCCGCCCAGGGAGCGCGATCTTGACCAGCTATAACGGTACTGACAATCTAGAAATCATGGAGGAGGCGGTTAATTACAATCGCTACCTGGAGAACCTTATTGTTGCAAATGGCCCTGTCGATGGACAAGTGCTGGATTTTGGCGCGGGCATCGGCACATTCGCTTCAAGGGTCCTTGAGCGGGGTTTTGACGTTCACTGCCTCGAAGTGGACGCGGCACAGGCCGCGACGATTGAACGCAAAGGTATGAAGGTTGTTGCTTCAGTTGCCGGTATTCCGGACGAGGCATATCACTATGTCTACTCGCTGAATGTCTTTGAGCATATTGACGACGATGAGCAAGCGCTGCGAGAGTTGTATCGGGTCGTGAAGCTAGGAGGTAGCGTCTTGATATATGTGCCGGCAATGCAAGTCCTGTTCTCCAGCATGGATAGGAAGGTTGGTCATTGCCGCCGCTATAGTAAGGGATCACTGGTGCAACTTGCTGTAAGTGCAGGATTTACCGTTGAGAAAAGTTACTATGTCGATAGCCTTGGTTTTCCGGCAACGCTAATTTATAAATGGTTTGGAAAGGAAAGCGGTGAATTATCAAGGCTACCGTTGATTCTTTATGACCGAATTGCTTTTCCCATCAGTCGATTAATTGACAGGCTAACCGGGTCATTATTCGGCAAAAACGTTTATGTGGTGCTTGTTAAGAATCCTGATCATTGAGAGAAGCACACTGGATCATTTCTCGAGGTTGGGCGGGGTCATGCGCAGCAGTTCCAGTTCGAAATGGCGTCGATCCTGCTGACAGATCGAGTCCAGGATCAGACCGATCGAGGCCAGCACTACAGCTATCAGCTCCAGTCCGGTTGCAAGAATGGCGAGGGGCACGTGGTGTATGTACTGCTCGCGAATCCAGTCCTGAATGACCGGCACGGCCACCAGTAGGCCCATGATCGCGAACAGCATTGCGCAAGCACCAAAGAACAGCATGGGCCGATAGTAACGAAGGATGTTCCAGATCGTAATGAGAACCTGAAGACCATCCTTCACTGTGTTGAGCTTCGAAAAGCTACCTGTGGGACGGTCACAATAGTCCGATGGAATTTCAATGATGCGGAGTCGCTTGTCCAATGCATGCAACGTCATCTCGGTCTCAATCTCGAACCCTTCCGCGAGAATCGGATAGGTTTTTACGAATCGCCGATTGAATACGCGATAGCCACTCATGATATCGGTTAGCTCCGCATTGAACAGCCAGTTAACCAGGCCCCGCACCAAGCGGTTGCCAAAGCCATGTAAGGCGCGCTTGTTCTCATTTGCATACTGGCCCTGGCTGTGACGGTCACCCACGACCATATCGGCTTCATCCGCCAGAACAGGCTTGAGCATTGCATGAACATCAGAGGCCGGATAGGTGAGATCGGCATCTGCCATCACGTAAACATCAGAGTCGATATCCAACAACGCGCGCCGGATCGCATTCCCTTTACCGGGACGAGTTTCATTGATAACGCCGCCCGAGCATTTCAGGCGCCGTAGCGTGTCTCTGGCCAGTTGCTCTGTCGCATCAGTAGAGCGATTGTTGACCACCCAGATTGACGCCGACGGTAGCTCTCGGTGGAAACTTTCGATCGTCGCAGACACGGTCACTTCTTCGTTATAGGCTGGCAAAATGATTGCGATACGGCTCATGTTCATTCCTTAGTGATTTCTACTCGAGTGAATCCCAATCCAAGTCTTCTGGATTCCCGAACTGATTCACCCTTCGCAGGTTTACCCGCTGCCGGAATTTGTATGGTCAATCGATCGGCACAAACGTGCTTGTTGACGAAATACATCGATTTGTTGCCTTGCGATAAGTCAAAGGCTGCAAATCCGTCTTGTGAACCCAGGGTAAATCGTACCGATTGTCCGACATTCGCTCCGAACGCACTTGCTGTCACCGAGACACGCAGCGGCCCCTGGGGTAGGCAGGCCTGAAACCCTATCTCGGCCGTATCGCTATCGGTCCAGCGGCCCCAAGATTCTTGAGAGGAAAACCCCAGCATCCATAGCACGCCCTTAGTCTGTGCAAAATCAGCATCGACAAACGCGGCATTGATGATGACCCCCTTGTTGGCCAGCGTATGTGTACCTGGTATCACCTCACATGCGGAGTAGCGGCCAATGGCCGTTTTCATGTAAGAACAATCCAGCGAGTGGGTGTCCGAACTAAAACCGAACTCTTCGAGATGCGACCAGATGAGGGGAAGGCTGCTGTCCTCAGCCAGAATTCGTATTGGTATCTGCGAAGGCTCGCGCAATCGCTGTGCAATTAGCGCGTTACTCGCTCTGGACAAGTTTAAACCGTAGAAAATGCTGTCAGCGTGAAGGTAAGGCAACACATAGGAAATCGTAGAACCCACCGCCAGATAGCGAGCAGGTGCAGACACCAGTCGCTCCGGCAGCACTACCGAGAAAGGTTTACCCGCGCCGACATCCGCTGGTCCATGCCCCCAATCTGGCACCTTGAGCGTAGCAGTAGACACCCCCACCAGAATTAACAGTGCCAGGACCCTGAGAGATTCAGGCCTAAAAATGCGCGCAACCAGCACCCAGGCAACTAGCCCCAGCAGCAGTTCAATCGGGATCAGGTAGCGCTGGTAGGCGAACATCACCGCCCACAGTATAAAGCTCACACCGACAAACAGCAGAACAGCGGCCCCTGATTTGCTCTGTTTGACAGCAGGCTTACGTATTAGAGGAGCCAGCAACGCAACCGGAATCAATGCGCTTATCGACAGTAGCCGAGCGTCGGCAAATGTCACTTCTGATGTTTTCACCGTACCAATAGCAGATTGGTAGAGGTACGACCAAAACTCTCCGAACGAAAAGAATTTCCAGTTCTGATCCCGAAAATTTCCAGGATAGTAATAGGGAGATTCAAATATACCGTTATACAGCGGGAACAGGGGGCTTTTCCACTCAATCCATAGATAACCATACCACCAGGCAGTCAACATAAAGCCGAAAAAACCACCGGCGACGAACACCATCACCCGGCGCATGAACGGACGCATTTTTCCGTCATAGGTCAGGAGCAACATACAAAACGCAGCGACGGCAAAAGGCGCATTGGTCAGTTTCAGTCCTGAGGCAAAACCGAGCAAGGCACCTGCCAAAAAGAGACTGCGATGCGGAACATGCGCAACCGAAAAACAGCGCACTAGTAAGTAGATTCCCCATAATATTGCGGGTGCTGTCCAGGACGAAAAGAAGGTGGTTCCAAGCTCACTCCACCATAACGGTGACAGCAGACAAAGCATTACGGCCAGTAATTGCGACAGCGTAACTTGACGATAACCCAGACCCTTGCCTAGTTCACGGGCAATAAGCGCAATGGCGGGGAGACTGACGAGCTGAACCAGCAAAACAGTCCACGCGCTGAACGGAAAGGGTAGATAGCGGAGCGACACATACGCAAAGAGATTGGTCGCCGGATGCAGGAACGATTGAAATCCAGCAGCTGCGATGTCCTGCGCGTAACGTCCGGTTAGCAGGGCGTAGCCGGTGTAGAAGTGATAATTCCGCAGATCCCAGTTAAGATCCTGCCCCCGCTGATAGACGAACACAAACGCGACCGCAGTCGCCACTAATAGCAAATAGACAACGAATTGGCTCGTACTAAACCAGCGTTGCCAAAGACTCTCCGAATGTAACCTGCGGTCGCTCAACTGATGACTTCCCCGTTACTTTTTCTTCAACACAAGGAATTGGGAGTTTCCAACATTCATCAAGTCAGCAGGCTCAACCTGGTGTACCTCGGCAAAGCGTTGCAGGTGCTCGGGTCGGTAATAGGAAAACTGCGCCCACTGCACAATCTCGAAACTCTGCGGCACTAATGCTTCAAATTCCGATCGAGAAAAACGATGGACTGGAAGGCCCTTATCTTGCGCACTTGAGTCTGCCGCGTACGCGTTAAACTCTTGTTCACTTATTCGCGCATCCGCGACATGTTGGTAGGTGAAGCACCTTGCTTTTTCAATGGCATGTGTCGTGGAAGCAATTGCGATTCCGCCGCTTCGGGTCAATGTGGCCACATCTTCCAGCACAGCCGCAGCCGCGTAAGTCGGTAAATGCTGAACCACCATCCCCAGAACGGCAAGATCAAATTGTATTCCTGGATTCTTCGCTATGTATTCCTGAGTCATCAATTCTTCGACGCTCGCGCTTTTATATTTGGACAGCAATTCGCGCGTCCAGTTGCATCTGCCCGGGTCTGGCTCAAGCGCAACGATCTCTCTGATTTTTCCTGCGGCTGATTCGCTGATACGTCCGCGGCCAGTGCCGATATCGATCATTGAGCCTGAGTTGAAGGCGGCCACCAATAATTTGATCGTATCGAGATATACTGCTTCGTGATTGCCAGTGCCATCTCCTAGTCGGCTGGTCAGCATTGCTGACAGAGTCGGCATCGATTCTTCTTTATCATTGTAAATATAGTCGCTCACGGTATTCCTGTTCTTTTATAGTTGTGGCCTGAATTTACGCACTTGAACGACCGAAAATCAATGCTACCTAAACTGATGCTGCCAACTGCGCAGAAGAGTTGGATATTTGATGGGGTAATATGGCGATCATTTCGATTATTGGCCAATTCAAAAACTATTGCTATAGGCGGCTGAGTCATCTTGAAACGTATCAATTTTCAACGCTGATGCGGGTCATTAGCACGTGCCAACATCCGGGCATTACGGTCTCGGCCTTGTCATTCGCGATCGCCGCTTCTATGCAGCAGAACCGTCGGTAGTCGTCATCGGGAAGGTCACTGAGAGCGGTGGATTTCTCAATCCATGGATTCCAAACTACAGTCGAAGGACTACCGCTCTTCTCGATAAGTAGCGTTCTTCCGAAAAGGTCGTCGATCAGGATTGTTCTGCTGGCGCTATCGTAAACGCGGTCCACTTCCCGGTTGAAAGCCACATCCCCATTCTGGACTCGCATTTCTGGTTCACCCACAGTGTCTAGATAGCTGTCGTTATTCAGATTCATTATTCTCACTTGCCCGATATCGGAAACAGCAAGGTAGGTATGCAATGCCCCTGAGATAATAATCGGCGTATCGGAAGCGTTCTTCGAGCACAGCGAGACTTTAAGTGCTTCACCCGCATGAACTGTGACTTCCGCGTTCCATACCGGACTCTGGAATTCGAATCGCAGTGTCGCCCCAGATGAATCCTCGGTAGCATCCAGCAATGTCCAGAAACGCGTCCTCACCAGCCCGTGTGAGGGTTGCTCCGGATCGGCGGGATGCTTACCGAACCAGGGCCAGCAGATCGGGATGCCCCCGCGTATTGCTTTCCCCTCCTTGAAAGCTGAATCTGGGCTCAAATAGAGCACTTCCTCTTCATTCGTGGGTTTCCAGGACATCACATGCGCCCCGTGCAGGGCTACCCGCGCCGTGCATTTGGGATGTATGATTTCGAACACTGGGTAACCTGGCACTGGGTCGGTCAGGCGGATGGTATCGGGAAGAATCATGGACAATAGTATTCAGTTGGAATAGTCAAGGGACTGCGGTTTATCTTAAGCCATACTATGGTTTCTGGCATCGGATGTTATAGTGATCGACCTCACATTGTGATGATAAAAGTGTCGCTCGATGAAGAGAAGCAGGGCAATATCAGGTGTGGGAATCGGTTCGTTTTTCGGAACTCAAACTTTTTTGAGTCTCTTTGGGCGCGCCAAGCGGTCTGTCAGAATGATTTTTGAGCTCGGCTACGATCGACGGTAAAACTTTATCTTTGGAAAATAAAATGAAAAAAGCAGTGGTAACAGGAGTGACGGGCCAGGATGGTGCATATCTGGCAGCATTATTGTTAGACAAGGGCTATAAGGTATACGGCGCATGTCGACGCACTAGCTCCATTAACTATTGGCGTATGCAGGAGGTGGGCGTACTGGATCATCCTAATCTGGTGCTGGTCGATTACGACCTGACAGATTCCATGGATGCTGTTCGGTTGTTGGAAGAAACTGGAGCGCAGGAAGTGTATAACCTGGCGGCCCAGAGTTTTGTAGGCGTATCATTTAAACAGCCCATGGCGACATCACAAATTACTGGAGTAGGCGCATTGAATCTGCTGGAAGCGATACGAGCGGTTGATCACAAGATTCGATTCTATCAAGCATCTACCTCTGAAATGTTCGGCAAGGTGCAGGCTGTTCCCCAGAGTGAGGAAACGCCTTTTTATCCTCGCAGTCCCTATGGCGTTGCCAAGCTGTACGCCCATTGGATGACCGTTAACTACCGCGAGTCTTACGATATTTTTGGCTGCAGCGGAATTCTCTTCAACCACGAGTCACCTTTGCGTGGCAAAGAGTTTGTGACCCGAAAAATAACCGACGCTGTAGCGCAGATACATCTCGGGCAGGCTGACGTGCTAGAGCTTGGTAATCTGGATGCGAAGCGGGATTGGGGATTTGCCAAGGATTATGTCGATGGCATGTGGCGAATGATGCAAGCGGATGAGCCTGACACGTTTGTTCTGGCGACCAATCGCACTGAAACGGTCCGCAATTTTGTAGAACTGGCGTTTGCGGCGGTGGATATCTCCATCGAATGGAGTGGCAAAGAAGAAAATGAGCTGGGTAAGTCCAGTAAATCTGGCAAGACACTGGTTAAGATCAACCCGCAGTTCTATCGTCCTGCAGAAGTTGAGTTGCTGATTGGCGATGCGTCCAAGGCAAAAAAGGTGCTCGGTTGGGAAGCTGAAACCACATTGGAGCAACTGTGTGACATGATGGTGGAGGCCGACATCAGGCGCAATACACAGGGCGTATCGTATTAATGAGGCGCGCACTGATTACAGGAATAGGGAGCTTTACCGGCCCATATATCGCTCGAGAACTCGCTCTTAGCGGTTTCGAGGTCTACGGACTTAGCCAGCATGCGCTGGAAATCGAAAATGCCGAAGTCTTGGTAGGCAATATTCTCGAGCCCGATAGTCTGGACGACGTGATTAAGCAAGCTCGTCCGCACGTTGTTATTCACCTCGCAGCAGTGACGTTTGTGCCACATGGCGATGCGGCTGAGATCTACCAAACAAACGTTGTCGGTACGCGTTGCCTACTTGATGCGCTTACCCGCCAGACTACTGCACCGGAAAATGTGCTTGTTGCCAGCAGTGCCAACGTTTATGGGAATGCGGAAGCCGAATCGTTGGACGAGGTCACGAAATTCTCACCTGAAAACGACTATGCAGTCAGCAAAGTTGCGATGGAATATATGGCGCGAACCTGGTCCAGCCGGCTTCCTATTTCAGTAGTACGGCCGTTTAACTACACCGGCGTTGGGCAAACAAGCAAATTTCTCATTCCTAAAATCGTTTCGCACTTTAAAGAGCAAAAAGCAGGTATTGAACTTGGCAATACCGACGTTGTAAGGGATTTCTCCGACGTTCGTTTCGTAGCAAGTGCGTATAGGGAACTGGTTGAGAAAGCTGAACCGGGTGAAGCCTATAACATCTGTTCTGGGGAGGGGCATTCTCTGCAACAGATAATTGACGCAATGAATGAAATGGCCGGTTATAAGATTAGCGTAACGGTAAACCCCGATTTTGTTCGTAAAAATGAAGTCAAAAAATTGGTCGGCAGCAACGAAAAGCTACTCAAGCTTTGCCCTTCCCTGAATCGTATCCCGATCACAGATACGCTCAAATGGATGTACTTGAACCCCGCGTGAGCCCAATTTTTTAGCTTTCTGCCATTTGCCTGGCATCTGAAAGTGTCGGTTATTGCACCATCAAATGGTCATCTGTTTTGGTCTTAGCCGGTTTAATTTTTCCTTTATGCGGCAGACGGGCATCATCCAGATTTAGGCGATACATAATTTGGTTGTAATCGTACCGTGGTGTGAACTGATCATTACCTGAATAACTCTGTGTGTAGGTGCCTTCAAAGTAAATGTATTCACCGTTGGCGAAATAGGGGTGTTGTTTGACGTTGTAAAAGCTGTAGCGATCATGCGTAACGATTTTACGCGCCTCAGACCATGGGCCCTCTGGATGTAGCGCTTCGGCATACCACACTTCACCCAAGACACTGGGCGTTCCCCAAATTTCTCCAAAAATAATTATCCAGCGCTTGCGATACTCATTCCAACTTACACTCCCGGAGTGCGGTATGACCGTGTCACCGGTTTCGCTGTCAATGAACAAGTACTCACCGTCATTGGCATGTACCAGGCCCTTTTGCTTGAGCATCTCCCACCGCGCGGGGGTGATCACATCCGTATCAGATTTCCATGCCCACACCAGGTTGCCATTTTTGTCACGTTCTAACGGGGGCGCATCATCATTCCAACGGGTCCGAGGTTGCAGACAAGTGTATCCCTGGTAATTCCCGGTATCTAACAATGCGCTGAGATTTGCAGGTGCTCGAATGTCGGGCCTTGAGCGGCCAAAGTAGAACCATTCTTCTCCGTCTGAGAAAACTTTTAATGGGTGACCACGTGGCGTGAGAGGGGTATTTAAGGGGAACTCAATTAATTTCTCGAATATCTCTTTTTCATCATTCCACTTAGCGATACCAATTTCCTGTCGCTCAATGTTTCCAGTCATACGCGCATAGCCGCTCAGCATAGTCTCGCGATCGTTGTCTTCAACAACCAGCAGGCCGCTTATCCATACCGCCCCATCACTCTTTAGCGGAAACATCTCTCGTACAAACCCATCCTGATTTACAAAGTACGTTAGATCAATAGCGTCCTCAGGGCTGTAAGTACCGTTGTCGGCCAGAGGCGAAACCGCCCCCGAGACCTTGAAGTTCCCCAGTGGCCTATCTCCTCTTAGTGTGTCTCCCCAGAACCAGTACAACCGGCTCTTGTAAATCATATTGACGACGGAATCCTGTCCAAAAACACCGCCTTTGGGCGAGGCTTCGTAGGGTAGAGGTGTGTTCGCCGCAATAAGTTGCGAATCGCGATAGATTCCCTCGCCAGTCTCCCGGTAGAGTCTTTCCGCGATATTTATGCGGCTCAGCTCAACGATTTGTGCTTTTCCGGCCTCCGGTGTCACAATTATTCCCTGAAGTTTCTTTTCTTTGTCTGGCATTTCATAGCCATGGCTGCGCACGCTAAAAAATAGTGTATCGCTTCCCACCGCGCCAGGCCGGATAGCGATCCTTCCAGCACTATCGCTGATATAATGAACACGGTTCATGGTTTCTATCTCTACAAGGGGTACGCCTCGCCCGGTCACACTGTCGACGAATTGCAGGCTGAAGTAATGATTGGGGGCGTGGGTACAACTTGTGAGTACGATAAAAAAAAGTAGAACTAAACTAACGTTTAAAGCAGGCTTCAACTCGATCATAGATGGTGTCTGCGTAATGACGTAGGCCATATTGGTCGCCAAAAACTATAGTTATGTATCCAAAAAAGAATTGGACAATGGGCGCGTATGAGGCGAGACGGCGGCAGCACAGACTGTACAGAGTGTAAAATTTTAGCCTCCTCTAATAAGCGATGATAGTGTCAGGCTTATTTAGCTGATACCGTTCTGAATTCCTACTCAACGTGGTGATTGCAACCTGTAGGTAAAACAATAGAATAGCGAATCGTAAAGCGCAATAAGCAATACTGAATGGAAAATAGTCTGCTATGAAAACCCCGATGATGAGTCAGTTCGAGCCACCAATTTCTTGCTGCTCTCGCCGCCGGTTTATGCTGCGAACCATCAACTGCATCGCAACAGTAGCGGTGTTCTCTGTATTTGCGCCTCTGGCAGCCAGAAGTGATGCTGTTCCGAGCGCTGCGGACCTCGAAATCGCTTCTCTAGGCGACTGGCTGCGAGAAGCTGACCCTAATTTGGCATCTCAATTGGAAGCCGAAGCCCGCGAGGCGAGTCAGTTGACAGCTACACAATCCATTGATTGGACTACTGCGCAGGTTGCGAGAGTGCAATTGACTGAAGACACTCGCGTTGCCGGGGAATTGGCCGGCGCGGATATCATTTTTGTGGATGGTTGGCTGCTCGCGCGTTCGGAGGCAGGTGCAGCGCTTCTCTTTGCAGTTGCCCGAGCTCAAACACAAACGCGGCTCGCAGCGTGATAACCGATGGTAGCGATGTTAAAGATGGGACGACTTTCGAGGCCGATATCTGCGTAGTCGGCGCGGGAGCCGCGGGAATTACACTGGCGCTTGAGCTCGTGCAACGAGGATTGGTGGTGCTTCTTGTCGAGAGCGGCGGCCTGAATTTTGAAGCGAGGTCACATGAATTACTCGACATTGAGTTGAGCGGGCGAAGCAGCGAAAGTCTTGTGAAACACACGCGCGAGCGCTTTTTTGGTGGAACCACCAATCACTGGGGAGGTTCGATTCGCTCATTAGGTGCTTTCGAGTTTGAGGCCCATTCCTGGGTGCCCAATAGCGGTTGGCCGATTACCCGTTCAGATTTGGACCCCTATTATGTTGCGGCAGCAAAAATACTGGGACTTCCCGAGGTAGATCGCCCTTTCGATGCAGCCGCTCTCGGGTTTGGTGATCGCCCTCGACTTATCAGCGAGACTGAGACGGCCATCGAGGCGCAGCAATGGCGAACAGTCCCGCCAGAATATCTGCGAATGGGGCAAGCGAGACGGGATGAGACCAGTAAGAGCAAATTACTTCACTGCGTGCTGAATACAACAATTGCAGAAATACATCCCGATGAGTCTCGGGAGCGAATCGCATCATTGGAGGGTCGCACATTCGATGGTAAAACCCTGCATTTTCGCGCGAAGGACTTCGTTTTATGTACTGGTGCCATCGAAAATCCGCGACTTTTGCTGGTCTCAGACACAGTCGTGCCGGGGGGGCTGGGAAATCAACATGACCTTGTTGGGCGGTACTTTATGGATCATGGCGCAGCCAGGATGGGTCCGTTGATACTCACAGCCCCTGCAGCGGGCCTTTTTCAGGAAGAACTTCTCGCTGATTCCGGTTTGACGGGCTGGGCAACCACACCGGCAACTCGCACCGAGTTTCAGCTTCAGGGTTTTATGGCGATCCAGTGGCCCAATGTGGTGTCCCCGCACCCGACACTTCCACTTACCCATACGCTGGGGATTAGCGAGCTAGTGCAGCCGCAGCCTGCTCGCACCTCGGACGATCCGCCGCGTTACCTGAATGTAACAGTGAACTGGGAACAGTCGCCAAATCCGCTCAGTCGAGTGACACTTTCGAAGCAGCGCGATGTGTTAGGAATTCGAAAACCCAATCTGCATTGGGACGTAACAGCTGGTGATATTTCGAGTGCCCACAGAAGTGCTGAGCTATTGTGTTTGGCCGTTGCACGGTCAGGTTATGGGCGTCTTCGCACGATTGATCTCAAGGACTTGCCTGGAGTGCCGCTTACTTTGGGAGGCGGGCATCAAATGGGTACCACCCGGATGTCCAATGACCCAAAGAAAGGCGTGACGGATGCAAATGGCCGGGTCCACTCGCTAGAGAATCTGTTTATCGGTGGCAGCTCCTTATTCCCAACCGGCGGCTGGCAGAATCCGACCTTTACGATTGTTGCTCTCGCTCTGCGACAAGCAGATTTTCTTGCGTCGCGCGGCACTTAAAACTGCCTCAGTTGCAAAGTCTTGAATGATTGTAGGAGACTTTTCGGCATTCTTGGCTGAGGGGCGTATTGCCGGGGCGTATGCTAAGTGGATTACAAAGGTGATTGAAAATTTGGATTCTGCACATCAATCAGCCTCTGGAAGGGCCGATAGCTTCCAGAAAGTTGCAAGCGTAAGGATTGCACTGACCAATTTTCACGCAGTACTTTTTACTATTCAGCGTATTTCGGTTTATATTGTATGATGTCAAATTGCAGTGAATTCTTTAGGGGAAAAACTTGAGTGTTCTTGGTCCCAATTTACCAGAGATAAATGATCCACGTTGGGTCGGCTTGATCGATGCAGAACAGAGTGGTTGGTACCTGAATAAAACCGATGAATTATTTCGCGGGTTTCATATCTCGGCCAGTGATTATGTACTTGATGTTGGTTGCGGCCCAGGGCACGCGACGCTGTTCTCTGCTCGCAGAGGAGCGCATGTAACGTTTACTGATGTTGTAGCGGAATCAGTAGCTGAGCTAGAGAAAAACGTCAGTGAATTAGGAGTGGCGCGTGGGTTTAAGGGTATTGTCTGTGACAGCGACCCGCTGCTGGTGCCCGATGCGAAAGCAACCAGAGTCGTGTGTCAAGAAGTTCTTGAGCATGTCAGTGACCCGGACCGCGTGCTCGGCGAGTTAGTGCGCGCTGGACAACCGGGCGCACTCTATCTAATAACTGTCCCCGCCGAGCAAGGTGAAAAAGTTCAAGAAAAGTTCGCGCCCCCAATGTATTTCCAACACCCCAATCATATTCGTATTTTCAGTAAAGACGAGTTTATATCAGTAATTGTGAATTCCGGCTTGGAGTTGATTAGCTACACGCCTTATGGATTCTACTGGTTTTTTGGAATGTGTATGCACTGGGCTATACAAGCGGCGAAAGGTCAGGATTTCAAAAGTCAGCCTTTTGCAGTCTATGCATCAATTGCTCCGCCCTTCGACGAGAGTCTCCAATCCTGGGCGACACTGTGGCGCAGAATGATTTCAACGCCTGAAGGCGTTGCACTCAAGAGGGAACTCGACGCTATATTGCCCAAAAGCCAGGTTATCTTGGCGCGTAAGCCACTCTAAAGAAGTGCCGCAGCGCGTCCTTTTAAGTCGCTATAAAATCTCAATAATGAGTCAATGCAGACATCAACCTAGCGATTGGGCAAGATGACATGAACGCGAAGTGATCAGAGTTTCACAACCATTAGTCTCTCGTAGATGTGTTGCACCCTGTTCAGCAGTTTCCTGTCGATATTTTCTACAGAGTGATTTGGAGCTTGAGAAATGCTTTCAGCGACATCTTTACTGCAGGGTATATTGAGACGCATCATCAGCCTTGCAAGCGTTTCACTCGGATTTTGGCAGAGATCCTCGTAAGAAAGGAATATTGAATCTGTTGGCGCTCGCTCTAATGTGTGAATGTAAGCGCTAGCCCATTGGTCAAGCCAATAGTCAATAGAGTGCCGACTGACAGTTGGGGGGACGTTGCCGGTAAACTTGAATGGCTTATGGTTTAGGCCAAATTCATGGTGACCCAACCAGTTCATGTATTTGAGAGAGAATCTATCTTCACTGTGGATATTCAAAAAATTTTCGTGCTGACGGAGTAAAGATAATGCGTGCTGCACAGGTTCTCGAAAAGGTATAATGATTACCGAGTGAGGAAAGGAATTTTTTAGACCCTGTAATCTCAGTAAATTATTATTATTTTTTGAGAGATAACGCAAATTTTTGGACGCGCTTTCGCTTGCCAGAATGGAGGCAACATAACGCCTGAATTGTTCACATGCTTGGTCGTCAAGTATTTGGCTCTCCAGATAATCGTCCTTAATATACTGTTTGCCATAGAAAACACGCCAAAAGACTTCTTCAAAAGCTTCCGGGCTATCGTAATCAATTGCGATTGAGTCGCCGTGGGCTCTCTCCGTTGCAGTCATTTCTTGCCGAAAACCTGATGATACCTTACGCCATGTGCCGGGCATCAAAACAAATGGCATATCCCTGTAGGTCAAAGAGCGAAACACATCAGTTTGATATAAAGATCGCAGCAGTATCGTTGTGCCTGCTCTGGCCAGGCCCGCTATGAAAACTGGCGATTCATTCACCTTGCCCGGGTCGAACTTGTTGAGCATTTGCTCCATATCAAAGGATGCTTCTGCAACTGCTCGGGACCTAAGAGCCAATTGGTGCAACAGTTTTGAGGCGAGCGAATAGTCCCTATTTAGCAAGTTGACCCCTTGGCGATGCGCGACGTGCGGCAAAAATTATATGATTTAGCAGCGCTGATCTGTGTAGCTAAAAGCGTAAGTATGATTTGTGTCGGCAGCTTTATGAGTTTAAGGGGGCATGCCGAAACGAAGGCGATTACTACAAGGTCCATACGTTATTCTGCATCATATTATTTGCCAATGAACGAAATAGGTGCTGCTTTAAAGGGAGTCTAAAATACAATGTGTATGGATCATAGTACTTTTGCTGAGCTTGGTGTTGCCGACACAGCGCAAGTAGTTGGAATAATTCAGTTCTTCGCCGCGCGGGGTAAGCAGCTCTTCCGGTCCGATCAGGCTGTTCGAGTGTTGTTCAAGATTAACAGCAAGGGTAATCCAACTACCCTTTCTATTAGAAATGCGACTATGGGAGTAGCGTCCGGCATAAAAGTAATGTGAGAATATTGATTCCTGGGAGCAGTGGTTCTAGCAGAGGAAGATTGAATTAAAAATTCCACCAAATCCAGCGCCATGCCGTACATGGACTTTATAGACGGCATGAGAGCAACGGCAGTCATTGCTGTAATCGTTTACCATTTTGGTTTTCAATTCCTACCCGGCGGGTACACCGGTGTGGACGTATTTTTTGTTATCTCCGGTTTTCTCATCACGGGCATTATCCAGAAAAATATCCTGGACAATACATTTTCACTTAGAAAATTCTACGAAAGAAGGTTCAGGCGATTGCTTCCGGTGCTGGCGCTGGTGGTGCTGACCACTCTTGCCGTAGCACCGTTTTTTCTTGGCGATAATTCACTCATTGATCTCTCCCATAGCGCCATGAGTGTTGCGCTATTTTTGTCCAACATGTTCTTTTGGCAAACCGAGAGTTACTTTTCGGAGGCAGCGAGTTTGAGACCATTACTGCATACATGGTCACTCGGCGTCGAAGAACAATTTTATGCTGTTTTTCCTCTGATAATGCTGTTGTTCCTGCGCCTTCGCCGACGCGGAGTCGTTCTGGGAATGACCGCACTTTTGTTGATTTCTTATGGAGTCAATATTTACCTTAGCCAACACTATCCCAATGCTGCATTCTATTTTCTCCCCGCACGGATCTGGGAGTTTTTACTAGGGTCATTGATCGCCATGAACACAGCAAGAGCCCGTTTATTATCGGGCGCCTCGCGCAATTGCTTGATGATACTTGGCGCGCTGTTACTCGGGTACGGTTTTTTCACTATTAGCAGCCATGATGTATTCCCTGGCCACGCAGCACTCATTCCAGTTTTGGGAAGTTGTTTTCTCATTATTGGCTCCCTGGGTGGGCGGACGCTGGTAGGTGATGTGCTCGGCGCAAGACCAATACGATATATCGGACTCATTTCCTATTCTCTCTATCTTTGGCTTTGGGTCATAGCGGCATTCGCCCGTTCAATTATTAACGGAGAATTCTCCTTCTTACAGCAAATCATACTTATCGCTATGACGTTCTTTCTCTCGGTTTTGACATTCCATTTTGTGGAAAAGCCTTTTCGCTTTTCCCCCCGATTTTCGAACCTACTAAAGCTTCGCGGTAGTCTTGTACTATTGCTTGTCATGCTGCTAGTTGCTGCGGGTTATGGCATGTTTTTCAAGCAGCGAGTTGCCGCCGTGATCGCGGCGATGCCCGACTCGGGGATGTTGTTCCACTTTATGAAGCCATGTGAATTTTCCAAAGAGTTCAGCCCAAGTGATAATGATTGTAGCTTTGGCGATGCTGCGAGTGAGAAAATATTTCTCGTTTGGGGTGACTCCCACGGGGTAGCTCTACTTGCAGGCTTTGACAAGGCGGCACGCGACGCGGGTTGGCGTGGATTGACTGCAAGCAGAAGAGGGTGTCCGCCGTTGATGGATGTGTATACTGCAGATGATCGGGTGCGGTGTAACGCAGAATTCGCTGACGATGTCATCGGGTTTGTGCGCGGCGTAGGCGTGGATCATATTTTCCTAGTCGCGCGGTGGCCGATGTACCAGACTGGCAAGATTATAAATGGCCGACTCGCAGCTGACACGCACTTTATTTCAGATGGGCATGGGGTTAGTCAAAGCCCTGAGGCCAGCGCCCGAGTATTAGAACGCTCGCTGCTTAAAACAGTCGAACTTCTAACGTCTTTTGAAATACCTATCACGATTGTTCTTCCTACCCCGGTGTGGCCTCACATGAGAGAGCAATTTACCCCTCAGGATCAGGCTCTCTCTAGAGATGAGTACAGGGCACAACGAGACTCTGTAGACAAGATGTTGGTTGCGTTAACTCGCAACCCATTAGTGAATGTTCTTGATCCTGCCGATGTTATTTGTCCACTCGCTGAGTGCCAGCTTTTTCAAGACGAGGAACCTCTGTATCTCGACAATAATCATCTAACGCCTAAAGGTGCCAGGATGTTGAGCGGATTAATCGAAGACGCGCTGGCGACTGAATAGGAACTAAGGAGTAATCGAGTAAGCGCCGCATGGTGTCCCAAGAAAGCACTCTGGCACAGAGATATGCTATCGAGCCTTTTTTGAGCTTTTGGCTTGCTCGGCATTCTGGCTTAAGCAGTTAGCGCTCGATACCAAAACTGCTGCCGCGTGCTATATGAGCCTCGTGGAATGCTGTGAGTTCAGCGACGACCTCGGGATGCGTTGACCATAGATTGGTGGTCTGCCCAGGGTCGGCTTGCAGGTCGTAGAGTTGCCCCGTCGGGCCATCAGGCTCGGGTTCCAAATTTTTCCTGAATTGCTCGCCAGACCCCAGGAAATAGGCCATCACCCATTTTCCCTTGCGTACAACAGGCTCTCCGTTAAAAGTGGATAGTACCGCGTAATCACGAATCGGTGGGCCGGTGTGGGCGCCGGTCAAGTAAGGCAAAATGTTGTAGCTGTCTTCAGCAGACCCCGAAGGTAATTCAACACTTAGAATTGCGGCGAAAGTGGCCATCAAATCCTCCAGAACAATGAGA